>OFFB01000892.1_pt1 | contig 22131 bp, 18 predicted proteins | sample 1521281 | NCBI WGS metagenome assembly OFFB01 (sample SAMEA3504109, study PRJEB24116) | mouse gut metagenome | biome: mouse gut; feature: mouse-associated habitat; material: faeces | place: Denmark | collected 2011
GTCAGGGGCTATTTTATATAATCAGGGACGGCGCATGACATACGTTATAAAATAAGGCAGGCGTGTGGTTATATAAAATCAAGGGACCCTGATACGTCAATCCGCAACGTTTTCCTCACCCGGGACAGGGGGCTTACACCCCCAGCCCCTATGCGGCGGCGGGGGCGGCGTGAAGCACCTGCCGCTTCCAGCGGCTCATGAATGCGTTGACTTCCGGTGTGGCATCGCAGTTGCCGATCCCTCGGACCTGTGCTACTTCTCCATTCAGCACTTCCACGGTATAGAAGGGCTTGTCCGCCGCCTCGCAGCGCCGGAGGAAAAGGATCATGGTTTTCTGGGCGGCGACCTTGGAAACATACCCACCGACACAATGATGGAGCGCATGGCCTTCGGTGATGATCTCGTCCAAGGACGCCGGGTAGACGATTTTCATACCGTCCAGCTCAAAATCAAGCTGTCCCTTGATGCGGTCATATGCTTTTTGGAAGTTTTCCCGCATTTTCATGTCGATTTTAATTTTCATGCGCTGGGCCGTCCTATCATGAGATTTCTGTAAATCCTTCGGGAACAGGACAAAATTGTTCCTTAAATCATAGCCCAGCTTGACGCACATCTCCAGGTAGTCTATGTACTCCCTGACCACAGTCTTGATGGAATCGTAGTGTAAGCCGCCGTACTTTCCCTCCCGGCCTCGCAGCAGGCCGTATTGCCCATCCGCATACCGTATGAGCTTATGGGGCGTCGTATGTGCCAGGATAGACGACAGGTCCATGTTGATTTTGCGGTCGATCTGCCACGTCAGCAGTTTTTGGCGGTCTTTCACCCCGTTCCGGTAGTACACTTGCATACGCTGCAAGTTTTCCATCCCCACGTCCAGCTCTCGCAGAAAGGCCACATCCTCGGCCGCAACATTCAAAATTCGGTGGGTGCGGTTCTGGGTTTCGTCCAGACCGGAACTATATTCTATCCGATAGACCAAGTCTGAAGCCAAACGGAAAAAGCCGGTCTTGACCAGGTGCTCCAACCGGGGATGCCGCAAATGAGCAGACAGGAAGGGATAAACCTCCATAGGCCTCTGAAAATGGTCGCTATAATCGGCCAGGGGGCAATACTGCCAGGACGTTCCCAGGAGTACGTCCGGTAAGTTTTTGCGGTAAAGATAACCGCAGGTATCCGCATAGAAATTATAGCTATATGGATAGAACACAGGGCGCTCGCCCTGTTTCCAGTTGCCGTCCCAAGTTTCATAGTAGCAGTCACATAGGATACGGCCTTCTGGGTCAACTCGGACGAATTGACGGGCGTTCTCCCAAACGGCGATTTGGGGCTCGTCATTCTGTATGGGGGCATTGACCTCGATAATACGGATGACCAGCTCCCCCGCTTTAGTTCGCTGAATGACCTGGCAAGTCAACCGGTCAAACAGCTTGCCCATACGGCCCTTGGCCTTCATGGTCAACTCCCGGCCGCAATGGGGACAGGAGGCAGTTCCGTTGTGCTTAACGTCCGTCAAGACAAATTCGTCGCCGCAGGCGGAGCAGACGCCTGTGGCTTTGCCGTGTCGGGCGTGGCTATACAGAAAGTAAGCCGGGAGAATATCCCGGCGCAGCCAATCACCCAAATCACGTGGGAGTGTAGGTAGGCCGGACATTCGAACCATAACCTTTTGTTCCCGCTGGCATAGACGTTTTTGCAGGCGTCTGTCAAGAATTGTCTGCTGGGCATGGGTCAGGGCGGCGATACCACCGTGGTCACGGTCATGAAAGAAACTGCATACACGCTGTTCGTCTTGACTGGAATAGAACGCGCACTTACTCGTAAAGAAGTAATCATTGTCCAACTTTACAAACCTGGCCGTCCTCCAGCGGGCCTTGCCGTCCGGCTCCACGGCCAGGGTAATGTATTCACCGCCCGCATGGAACATGGTCCAGACAGGCGTGAAATTGCCAGCGGCGGCCTGTTTGCGGTCGTAAACGTACAGTACAAGCGTTCGGCGGTGGCTGATAATTTTAACCGCCGTTCGGACGATGTAGCTGACCTGCGGGGCATGGAGCAGCCCGTGTCCCTGGGGGATGGTCAGGCCGGGATCAGCGTACTGGCGCAGGGATTTTTTATCTAGCATATCACATCACCCCCAATGTCAGCTGCTCCATGCCGGGGTCTTTCGGCTTTTCAGCTTTGGGCTTTGCCGCAGGGGACGACTTTTTGTCTGTCTTGCTCTTGGCCGCCTTACGATTTGTGGATACATACGGTTTTGGTACAAATTTTTCGTCATCCTTGTGATCCTCCTCTGCGTTTTCGTCGCGAAAATAGTCTTCTGCCCACTGGAAGCACAGGCCGTCCGGCACATCCAGGCCGTAGACGCCGGTGCGCTCAATGCCATTGTCCTTCATTTCCTGCTCGGCGTACTTCTGGGCCTGACGGCTAATGTACCGGAAACAACGAATCATGGACTTCTCCGGGGCCATGACCAGCATGGCGAATGAGGCGTCCTCACGGCACTTGGCCTGGACGTGTTCGGCCACGGCCTCTTTCATATTCCGGCGAGTCAGGCGCTCCGTGTCGGCGGCGACACGCTCCACAGACGCTTTCAACAGCTCATTGCGGTTCATTTTTCCGATACGGTCGAGAGCGGCCTGCCGGGCCGCTTTCTTCTCCGCCTGTTTGGCGTCCCACTCGGCCTTGCGCTTAGCTTCTGCGGCCTCGTGGGCCTGCCGGGCGGCGGTGTCATCGAGGGCAGGGACGGCATCCTGTTTGGTGTCCAGTTTCAACTCCGGTGGCGGCATGGATGCTGCCGGGGCCGTCTCCTGCTCGGGGACAGGTTCAGGCTTGGCCAGGGTCGGAGCGGGCATGGATGCAGTCTGGTCCGGGGCGGGCGGGGCCTCCTGCGGGGGTTCCGGCGCGGCGGATTGGGACGGTACGCTGCTCTTACGGGCCTCACTGACGATTTCCGAGAAAAATCCCATGTGAAATACCTCCTGTCAATGTGCAGAGCGAAGTACAGGCTCATCATACTGCGCTCTATATGATATAATTTGTTTTCTTTCTTATAGTGGGCTCTTTCTTTAATGTGCCGGGCGGTCAGGCCGGAACCTGACCGCCCTTGCAGATTATGCCGCCGTGTCCACGCCGCCTTTGCCGTTCAGATTCAGCGCCGTGTCCAACTCCGCCAGCCGGGCGGATTTCTGCTGGAGGTCGGCCTCGTGGGCGAAAGGCTTCGCGGCTTCGATCCTGGCCGATTCCAGCTGCTGGCTCAGGTCGTCGAGCTTGGCCTGGTATTCTTTCAGGTGCGCCGGCAGTTTGCCCAAGGCATTGTCGATACGGGTGATATTCCCAGCGGCGCTGTCACTCAGGTCGATGGTGTATGTGACTGCGCCCTTGAACATGGTCTTGTGGTCGTCAAACGCAGTCAGCCGGGTCATGATGGCAAAGCCCCGGTAGCTGCCGATTTCGACAGGCTCCATCTCGGAGACCCCGGCCACAGCATCTATCAGGGCCAGCCCGGCCTTCTTTCGCTCCAGATAGTTGCGGCCCAGGACCTTCATGCCAACAAATCCGTCTGCCGGACAGGGATGGGCTTCGAGAATGTCCATGTCCGCCTGGATGCCTGCAATCATGGCCTCGGTACGCTTGATTTCAGCCGGAATGTGCTTTGCAACGTCATCCTCCAGCCGGAACCTCTTAGACTGATAATCGGCTTTCATGATCCTCAACCGGGCCACCTCCACGTCCAGCTCCATCCGCTCCTTGATGCGCGGGTCGCCGGCGCACAGTGCCTTGATCTCAGCGAAGGACAGTGCGGTTTCGTCCACATCGTCACAGGAACGCAGGGGCGTCCGGCTGGTCATGATCTGGGAAATGAACTTCTGCTTGGCCTCCACGGTCTGCCAGAGGTACGAATCAAACGTCGATTCGGTTACATAACGGTAAATATGGACCGTTTCGTTATCATTCCCCTGCCGGATGATGCGCCCGGCCCGCTGGGTCAGGTCACGGGGACGCCAGGGGCATTCCAGGTCATGGCTGGCGATCAGCCGCTTCTGGACGTTGGTTCCGGTCCCCATCTTCTGTGTGCTGCCGAGCAGGACGCGCACCTGGCCCGAGCGGACCTTTGCGAACAGAACTTTCTTCTGCTCGTCCGTGCGGGCATCATGGATAAACGCGATCTGCTCCGGCGGCATCCCTGCGGCGACCAGCTTTGCTTTGATATCATCGTAGATATTGAAGCCGCCTTTGCTTGTGGTGGGCGTCGAGATGTCGGAAAAGACAAGCTGGGTCAGCTTCTCCGCCTCGCCGTCCCGCCAGTGCCGCAGGATGTTGGCAACGCACTGGTTGACCTTGGTGCCGGGTTCATCGGGGAGCGCGGGGTTAATGATGCGCTGGTCCAGGCCCAGCTTCCGGCCATCGCTGGTTATCTTCAGCATATTATCCTTGCTGGCGTCCACGCTGCCGGCGTGGACCTTTTCGGCCCGCTTAGACAGCTCTTTGACAAGTGCTTTCTGATGCTCGGTGGGCTTGCAGACAACAGTGTGGTACTCCACCTTGGGTACGGGCAAATTGAGTTGGTCAGCGGTCTTGATGTCGGCCACCTCCTTAAAAATATTCATTAGTTCGGGCAGATTAAAGAACCGGGAAAACCGAGTGCGGGCCCGGTAACCCGTCCCCTCCGGGGCCAGCTCCAGGGCTGTGGCCGTCTCGCCAAACCGGGAAGCCCAGCTGTCAAATGTGCCCATGCCCATCTCCTGCAACTGGTCGTACTGGAGATACCGTTGGATCGTATAGCACTCGGTTATGGAATTGCTGATTGGCGTGCCGGTAGCCATGACGACCCCGCGCCCGTGAGTGAGTTCATCCAAATAGCGGCATTTTGTGAACATATCACTGGACTTTTGGGCCTCCGCCGTGGATAATCCGGCTACGTTTCGCATCTTTGTGATTAAAAAGAGGTTTTTATAATTATCACTTTCGTCCACAAGCATCATGTCAATGCCCAGCTGCTCGAACGTGATAACACTGTCCTTCTTCCAATCGGCTTTCAGCTTATCCAGCTTGGCCTGAAGGTCTTTCTTCATTTTCTCCATCTGCTTGATCGTGAACCGTTCGCCTTTACTGGCCCTGATTTCGCCGATAGCGATAGTGATGTCACTGATTTGGCCGTCGATGATCTGCTTTTGCCGCTCATAGCTGACAGGAATCTTCTCAAACTGACTGTGCCCGATGATAACCGCGTCCCAGTTGCCGGTAGCGATTCTGGCGCAGAACTTCTTGCGCCGGGCGGTTTCAAAGTCCCGTTTGGTCGTGACCAGGATGTTGGCGGCGGGGTACAGCCGCAGGAACTCTGCTGCGGTCTGATGGGTCAGATGGTTGGGTACGACCATGATGGCCTTACTGCACAGGCCCAGGTACTTGCTCTCCATAGCGGAGGCGATCATCTCGAATGTCTTGCCCGCGCCAACTTCGTGTGCCAGTAAGGTATTCCCGCCGTACAGGACATGAGCGATAGCCCCCAGCTGATGGGGCCGGAGCTTGATACCCGGATTGATGCCGTGGAACACGATATGGCTGCCGTCATACTCTCGGGGACGGATGCAGTTCATGGTGTCGTTGTACGTGCGGACGAGCGTCCGCCGCCGCTCCGGGTCCCGCCAGAGCCAGTCTTTGAAGGCATCCCTGATAGCCTGCTGCTTCTGGGCGGCCAGGGTGGTGGCTTTGACGTTGAGGACGCGACGCTCTCTCCCATCGGCGTCCTCTACGGTGTCGTAGATACGCACATCCCGCAGGTTCAGGGATTCCTCCAGAATTTCATAGGCATTGCGCCGGTCGGTGCCATAGGTCGTGCGGGCGGTGATGTCCCGGTCCGAAATCCAGGATTTATTGGTGATGAACCACGCCGCTGTGGCCCTGACGAAATGAACTGTGATATTTTTCTGCTGCTTCTCCGGTGTCCGGAAGGTTTCATACATGAATTGCTGGATGTACTCCGGGGCGATCCAGGTGGCACCCAGGCGGACTTCGATCTCGCTGGCCTCCAGGTCACGGGGCAAGGCGGCTGTCAGGGCGTCCACATTGGTCTGATAGGCCGGGTCATCCTCCGCCGCCCGCTGGGCCTGCCGGAGCTTGCGCCGGACGTTGCCGGACAGGTATTCATCGGCGGTCTGCCATTCGGAACAAACAGGGTCCCGGTAGATCGTGCCGCTGGCGCTCAGTTCCTCCGTCAACTCCTGCTCGGTCTTGCCGGTGAGCTGGGCCATGTAGGGCAGGTCTACACGGGCCCGCTCCCCGATAGAGACGGCAAGGGCTTCCTGGGCCGTGTCCACATGAGTGGCAGGCTGGCGGTTCTGAATGGTCCGCTTGGTGAAAATGTCCGCTTTTTTCGCAAAATTCCCTTCATCGTCCAGAATTTCCAGGGAACAAAGCAGATAATAGGAGTTGTCCCGGCTGAAAGCTAAGCGGTTGGCACGGGAGTTGATCAGGCCGTAGCGGGCTGCGAAAGCGTCATAGAGGGCGGTCAGCCGCCGTTGATGGCCTTCCAGCGGGGCCTCCGGCTCCATCTGAGCGGCAATCAGGCCCCGGAGGCAGTCCCGGAGCTGTACCAGGGCTTTCACGCGGGCTCTCGCCGTAGCGTTCAACCTGGGCCGCACCATGACACTGTTCTCGCGGAAATAGATGCTGCCGTCCACGAGGGTGAAACTGTAATTCTTCACATCCGGACCGGCGGGGATAGCGTCGGCGGCATCATCATCCGGTTCAGCGGGCTGGGCAGCCTGATATGCGCCATGGATGTGGGCGACGGCCTGCCGGAGCTGCTCGGGCAGGTCAGCGCCAGGGGCGGGATACACAGTGTAGTCGTGGCCGTAGCGGGTACTCTCGACACCTGGACAGCCCAGGACCATCTCCGGGTAATCCAGGAAATAGCTGTTGACCGGGTAGCCGTCCTGGTTCTCCATGACGCTCACCCAGTCGGGCAGGGCCGGGGCAGGCTCGTCCAGCTTTTGCAGGAACAGGATATCCGCAACGATGTCCGTTCCAGCATTGGCCTTGAAAGCTGTGTTGGGCAGACGGATTGCGCCCAATAAACCGGCGCGTTCGGCCAGGTATTTCCGGGCGGCGCTGTCCTTGCTGTCCATCGTGTACCGGCTGGTGATGACGGCCATGATGCCGCCGGGTCTCAGCTGGTCCAGGGTCTTGGCGAGGAAATAGTTGTGGATGCTGAAATTGTGCTTGTTGTAGGTGGGATCGTTGACCTGATACTGTCCGAAGGGGACGTTGCCAACAGCAATGTCGTAGAAGTCCCGGCGGTCAGTCGTTTCAAAGCCCGCCACGGTGATATTCGCTTTGGGGTACAGCAGGCGGGCGATGCGACCGGATACGCTGTCCAGCTCCACGCCGTACAGCTTGGACGCTGCCATGGACTCGGGCAGGCAGCCGAAGAAGTTGCCCACGCCGCAGGAGGGCTCCAGGATGTTGCCGGACTGGAAGCCCATGCTGCTCAGAGTCTCGTAGATAGCGCGGATAACCACGGGCGTAGTAAAGTGGGCGTTCAAGGTGCTGGCCCGGGCGGAAACGTACTCGTCATCGGTCAGCAGGGATTTCAATTCGGCGTACTCGGCGGACCACTCGGCCTTGTCCGGCTCAAAGGCGTCCGGGACGCCGCCCCAGCCCACATAGCGGGAGAGGACCTCCTGCTCGGCAGGAGCGGCAACACGGCGCTCGGATTCCAGGTCCTTTAACAGCTTGATGGCGGCAACGTTGGCGGCATACTTGGCCTTGGGGCCGCCAGTGCCAAGATTATCGTCCGTGATGCGGAAGTTAGCGGCTACGGAAGCGGGCGGTTCAGGTTCCTGTATGGCAAGCTGCCTCGAGGCCGCCTGGGGCGGCTCTGGCGCGGATACAGAGGACGTTTCCGGACCGGGCTCGGGAACAGGGACGGCGGCAGGCTTTTCACTGCCCACCGCCGGTGTGTTCTGTTCTTCTGCCTGTTGCGCCTGAGCCGAAAGTGTGATCGCCCTGCCGGACATACACGCCTTGACGGCTCGCTCCACCTGCCGCAGGATTACGCCAGCACTTTCGGATACCGCATTACCCAGGGAGAGAATGGCGCTGCGGGTGTTGAATTCGCCGATACACTCAAAATCCTCTGGTGTAAAATACATATCCAGATCGAAGCCGCAACGTGCCAGCAGCAGAAAGGCCAGGCTGACCGTGACGGCGTTACGGAAGCGCAGGCCAACATTGTCCTCGTCCAGCTCGTCAAGGGCGCTGTCGTGGACAGCCAACATGATATTGTCCTTGAAGTCATGCCAGTGCTCGTCCGCGAACCGAACGGCCAGGGTAATGAGCTGCTTGGCGAGGCCGTCGCTGCCGGGCGTACCGAAAGAGCTTTCCAGCCAGGACGTGACGGCACGCTCATACGTGCCCTGGTACTGCCAAAGTATGGGGTCGCGGCCGTTCTCCCTGCGCTCCGTGTCGGCCACATCAAACACGTACCGCAGGAATATCCGGCCGTCGCGGTAACGCAGCAGGGCGATGCCCTTGGAACCGGCCCGGATACGGCGGCCCATGCGGTTGTTCCAGAGGTCGAACTCAGCGCAGGCCGTGGCGGCGGGGCGCTGGGTGTAGATCATGACCTGATCCATAAACCGGTATTTGTAAAACTGCCCCGCCAGGACCAGGAACCTGTTCCAATCTTTGATTTGCGCGGTCAGGTTCTGCGTAGCGTGATCTGCCATCTGGCGGTACATCTCGGCTTTTGTGGGCATCTGTGGCACTCCCTTCTGAATAAAAAATAGAATCTGTAACCGCCCTTGGAGCCGCGCAAAGCGGCTCACCGCTTCCTATGCCAGCCCGTCCGGCTGGTGATGATATTTTTGGAGGTATTCGTTCCAATCCTTACCCAACGGAGGTAAATGCTTTTCCGTTTCGTAGCCGCGAGCCTGATACTTCGCCGTCAGCTTTCCAGCGGTCTCTTGCCCATGTTCATCTGCATCCAGGCAGAAAACGGTCAGCCTGATATGCGGATTCTCCCGGAGATACGTTTCCAGAGGGCCGTCGTACAGGCCGCAGAGTGCCACGGCGTTGGTACGGCCATAGATCGTGAGCCAGCTCATGAGGTCGATGGGTGATTCAAACACATGGACACTGTTCAAAGCCGGATTACAGGGCAGGCGGAACGCAATGCTTTTGTCGCTGCCAGCAGCATCACCCTTGAAATCGCCCCATGTTCCCCGCTTAGCTGCGAACACAGGCTTTCCGGCGCTGTCGCGTCCCACGAACACGCAGTTGTGGTATGGCGTGTCCTCGTAGAGCAGGCCCGCTTCGATGAAATGGCTGATAATGTCAGGAGCGATGCCCCGCCCTCGCAGGTAGGCGCGTACACGCTCGTTGTCGCTGTTGGGCGGCGGGAGAACGAACGCAGGCCGCTCCCGCTGGGGAGGCGGCCTGCTTCGGCATATGGGCGGAGGATTAGAAGAATCCATGGGGCAGCTGTTGAACGCCAGGAGAAATTGAACAGCATCCGCGAATGGCATCCCGTGAAAATGCCGGAGGAACTCAACAGCATCGCCGCCCCGGCTTTCTGAGTAACGATACCAGGTGCGGCGGCCCTTGATACGCAGGCTGTCCATCTCCCTGGTGGTATAGTAGCGGCCAACCCGTTTGACGTGATAGCCCAGGCTGTTCAGCAAGTCCGGCAGGTCGGTATCGTTGGCGGTGTCGATCTCCCTGTCTGTATAGTGCCGGTACGGGGGACCGGTTTGGACCTGATACACTTCCTTTCCTCCTTTGTTTGCTGTTACGCCGTCAGTTTGACCGGCGCGTGGATGGTCTTGACGCCGCCGCTCGTCCAGGCGGAGCCGCACATCCCGTAAACGGAGCCGATGGAATAGCCGTCGCCGCCGTCCGGCAATGCCGACCGGATGTACTTGATGGGCAGCTTCACATCGCGCTCCAGTTGAATCTCAAAGACGCTCCCGCCGCCGTTCCAGGGGGCGTACAGCCCGGTTTCTGTATTTTTGTCGATGATGATGTACCCGCAGTACGGATTTTCACTGCTGTCATAGTGCCGGCCGTTCCGGTCCTGCAATTTAATCAGCCGGTTCAGCTCCAGCAGCTGCGCCAGGGTCAGCTCCACCAAGAATGTGACTGTACTCATGGCAGAGGACAGATTTGCCAGCTCCACCCGCATGGATTCCAGAAAGCTATTGGGATTTGCCATATCGCCCTTGCACAGGACCCGCCTCAACCTGCCCTTGGTATAGCCCTGGGTCTTTGCCAGCCATGCAATGCCCGCCCTGGCGTCGATGGGTTCATTGTATGCGCCGTACCAGCAGGGATGGACGCTGTTGAGGGTGTAATCAACATTGCCATCCCCGGTGTCGATCATGATATTGACGCGGAACGTCTGCTTTGTGAAATGCTCCTCCGGCAGCTTGAACCACACCAGCTCTTGCAGCACGTCGAGCAGCCTGTCCCCGTCCTCGCCGGGAAGGCCCTCCGGGTATGGGCCGTCGCTGGCGGTCAGTTTGGCGCGGACCTCCTTCTCCAGTTCCTCCCCCAGCGTCCATTGGCAGTCCTGATACCACTCGTCCAGCTGCTCCCAGAAAGTTTGCATAGGGTCGTCGGACCGCAAGATTTTTATGGCTGTCCTCTTGTCCATCTCATCCCGGTAATCGGCGTCAATCTCGTAGGCGAACGTGCCGTCCGGCTGGCGGTCATAGCCCAAGAGCGTGTCCAGAATATCAGAAATGGCTTGTTCCAGCTTCTCCATGTTAGAAAATCCCTCCTTAATATGGATGCGCTCATATCTCGCTATTGTAGACGTTAAAATCAAACCCATCGTCGGGGACCGGCTCCACCCACAGCTGGCAAGCGGTATCGCTGCCGTACTTTTCCCATGCGATACACTCCGCATTCTCGGAAGTGTCCGCGAACACGACACCGCACCGTTTCCCCAGCGGGGTCCCGGTGCGGCGGTGGCAAACTGTCATGCAAAAGAAATATGCGTTTTTGTTCATGTCATTCCCTCCCCAGGATTTCCAGACGCGCCCGCTCCAGGCCGTGGCTGAGGCGGGGGTCGGCCTGGATGTCTTCTGGTGTGTAGCCTAGGGCGTCCAGTGTTTCGGAGAGGTCCATCGTGCAGCCGTACTCATAGTTTTCCAGTTCGTACAGGAACATTTCGTAGATGAAGCCATCGCCGGTCTTGTCGCCGGCGACGGCTTCATGCAGCTCCTGATCGAACCGGTCCATCATGGTTTTGAGCCGGGAACCATCCTCCCGGCGGTAGAACCCGCCGCCAGGGACCTTGTAGATTTTATCCGTATCGGCAGGCTTCAGGCCCAGTGCGGCCATGCCCTCGGCGAACTGCTGGTTGGAAAAGGCGTACTGCATGGGGAAAGTGCCGAACTCCTGCTGCTGGTGCTGTTTCAGGTCTGCGTATCGGTTCATTTTGATCTCTCCTTCTTTATTCTCGGCGTGTGTTGAAATCCTGGACGGCGGCGTCCCGGTTGTTCCCAAAGTAGTGGCCCCAATATGCGGAGATAGATTCATCGTCAAGCAGATGGAATTGCCATGTGACATAGTGGCCGTAGTCGTTCCGGGCCAGGAGAAAACCGTAATTGCCGCTGTCGGTGTAGGGGCCGTTCTTGATCCGCGCCGCCTCAATGCGGAATTCCTCGATGTTGCGGCCGATGATGTTCTCAATGTCGCCTTTGGTCAGCTTACGCATGGGCAGTATCCTTTCTCTAATTTGCTTTCAATTTGCTTACCCCTGATACGGGACATAGCATAAATTATCCGCCGTGATCGTGTCGCCGATGGTAACGCCATCCGTATCAGGTACAGGTGCGTCGAGGCTCACAGTCTGGATGCGCCGCTGCCGCTTCCTGCGTTCGTTGCTGACGGCGCTGGACATGGCCCGCCATGCGATCGTGCTGAACGCATAGCGGTGCAGCTCAGGGCGTTCCATCCAGTTCTGGACGGTGAGCAGGTAGCGGAAGACCACAACGTCGTACCAGTCATCGGAGAGCCGGTGATGGCTGAGGAACCTCGTGATGGTCTGGATATTCTGCCGGGCCATTTCCTGGGCCTCCGTGGAGAGGGGGCGGAGCTTGGCCGGGGCACAGCGCGTCCCCATGATGCACAGCCTCCTTTGTCATGTATGAATCCCGTAGTACGCCTTGCTCATGTCGTCCTGCCCGTGGAGGATCAGTCCGCCGCACAGGCAGGCCCGTCCGCCCTGGTACTCCCGGAAGAAGAACGAGTAGGGCACAAAGTCGTTGGTCAGATGGACCTCGTCGGCGTCAGGCCAGCAGAAGTTGGTCATAAGGGCCTTGCCCAGCTTGCGCCGGATTTGAGAATTGCTGACGGCGGCGTGCAGGTTGGCTTTGTTACCATCGAATACCAGCCGGGGGCGGCGCTTGGACACGTCCAGAGACAGGGCCTTGAAGTCCTTGGGGCCGTCCGGCTGGCGGCAGTTTTCCAGAAACTCCCGGAATGCAGACCAACACAGATGGATCGTCTGCTCGATGCCGTCCACCCGGCCGAAGCTGCGTCCGGTGAGCCAGGTGAAGTCAAACGTCAGCCGGTCCCGCCGCTCGTCCAGCTGGAGCTGCACATAAGAATGGATATCATTGGTGATGATGCTGCCGTCACGCCGGAGACGGTCCAGCTCGCTGTAGGTGACGTAGAAGCTCTGGGGGGATTTCATGCGGGTGCCGATGGTGCGGAACTGGATGGTGTTCTCGTTGGCGTGGGCGTGGAGCATGATTCTGTTGGTCATGGCGATGTCTCCCTCTCTGATTTGATTTTAGGCGCGGAAAAAGCGGGAGGGGCTCCATGATCCCTCCCGCCTGGGTGCGTGTATGATATAACTAGAACGGCAGCTCACCGTTCGCGTCCAGGTCCTCCGCACTGTACCCGCCGCCAGCATAGACGCCAACGGGGGCTGGGGCGGTCTGGCTCTGCTGCTGGGGGCGGCTGTCGCCGAAGTTGACGCTGTTCGCCAGAATTTCAGCGGACCGGCGCCTGTTGCCCTCCCGGTCGGTCCAGTCCCGGAGCTGGAGCCGCCCGTCGATGACGGCCATGCGGCCCTTGGACAGGTACTTGGATATGAACTCGGCGGTATTTCTCCAGGCCACGATGTCGATAAAATCCGTGGACTTGCTGCCGTCGGCGTCCTTGTAGTCCCGGTCGCAGGCGATAGTGATGCTGCACACGGGAATGCCGGACTGTGTGTGCCGGAGCTCGGGGTCGCGCACAAGGCGGCCCATAACAGTGATTCGGTTCAACATAATCTTTCCCTCCATATTGTCATGTTTTAGTCATTTGATATCGTGCATGAAGCACACTGAGCGCCTCAATGGCGGCGGCGAGCAGCGTGAGCACGTTCATCTCATACTCCGTTTTGGCCTCTTTCGGCGCGTCAGGGTAACGCCACAGCCCACTGATAAATTCTATGGTGTTGAGCATACGCTCGTATTCTGCGTCCGATGTATCGTTATAGCCCCCACTCTGTACGGTCTCGGCAAACTTGACAGCGGGGTTTCGGATTTTCAGCAGGCACAGAGCGTCTTTGACGGACGTTACGGATTCGGTCCCGTCCAGGCCCTCGAAGCGGGCGTTGACGATTCTCTGGCTGGGGTCAAACTCATAGATCAGCTCCATGTCGTTCTCCTTATCATTAAAACTCGAAGCAGCGGCACTCGCAGTCGTCAAAGATGGCGTTGTCCACCAACTGCCGGATCTGATTTGTCATCCCTCGGACGCCAAGCCCGGTTCGACAGGCCAGTTCTGCCAGCTCCCGCCGCTTCTGGGGGGTGAGGCGGATGCTTGCCTTGTACTGCTCCTGGATATGGGTCAAGAGGCTGAAAGAGCTGTCCGTCATGCGGTAGTAGTCCTCCTCCGTCATGGGCTCCAGGTGGACGATTTTCTGGATACGCCCAAGAAACTCCGGCATGACGCCGAACTCGATGAAATCGGCTTCGCCCAGGGGGCGGGCGTAGGGCTGTACAGGCTTGGGGTCCCCCCCGAAGCCAATACGGCTCCCGCTGTCCCTCTCCGCCACGCTGCGGGCCTTGTTGGAGAATGCGCCGCACAGAACAAAGCTGATGCGGGAAGTGTCTACGGTATGGATGACGGAATCTATTTTTATCTCCACGCAGGCGCCCTCCAAAATAGTCAATCCTTCCGATTGGATGTTCTGGCTGACGTTTTGACTGTAAGAGAACTTGGGGGCCAGCATCTTGTCCGCCTCGTCCAAAACCAGGATCGTATGATACCCGGCGCGGAAGATGGGGGAGCGGAGCAGGTCCGTCCATTTCTTGTTCCCTCTCCAGCCGTCTTGGGTGAGGTTGGAGCTGTCGGCGATCTCGATGCGGTTGGGATAGAGTTTTTGCAGGCACCGCCAGATATGGGTCTTGCCACAGCCGGACGGGCCGATGAACATGGCGTTGGACTTGATGCCACGCAGACATTGGTACATGATAACAGATACAGCCCGCTTGGCTTCGTCCTGTTTCCAGACCTTCCCGTCCAGGTAATTGTAAATCTCCATGGGGGTGTACCACGTTGGTTCCACCGCAGGCCCTTCGGCCTCCGCCCAGGGATTGACGTATTCTTTCCGCACAGCTTCCACGCGGTCGTCGTACCAGGGGTAGGGCTGGCTGGGGGTGGGATTCTGATGGTCCATGCTGCCATTCCTCCTTATGGTTTGGGCTATCTCCCTAATTCAATTCTTCAAATACAATCCCGACACCATCAAAGATGGTGTAAAAAGCCCTCCGACATCCCTGTAAAAAGGGAGCGGAGGGCGGCATTTCTGTCTGTACTTGAAAAGTAGTAAATCAGTAGTAAATTCAAGGGGCTATTTTTGAAAAAATCAGATATTTCAAGGGGTTTTGGCTATTGCTAAAACTATTTCTTGAACTGTTCTGCTCCCTCTGTCAAAGTGACAGAAGCTAAAGAACTTTGTGTTCTCTTTCATGCAGTCCAGCACAAAGCGGATATGTTCAGCGTCCAGCTTCATAAACTTTGCTTTTACCAGCTCGGCGGGGTAGTCGTCCCCGGCAATGCGGATCGTCTTTCTCCGGGTACAGACGGTTTCCAGCATAAGGTCTACAATTTCATTCAGCCTGTCCCCGTCAAACTGGTCGGACAGTGTGTCCAATCTCTCCAACAAGCTCCAGAGGGAATCCCTCCGCTATAAGGAGACTGTCCAGCTTGCCGATGCGCTGGGCTACTACATTCAGTGGGTCAGGCGCAAGGTTGACTGACCCAACAGACTACGAATTATGGAGGTACTTTATTGAACGATTTTGAAAACTATGTGTACGAACCCATTGACCTGTGGCTTGTCATTATGAAATCGCTATTTTCGGGGAACCGTTGCACCGCAGCGGTTCCCCGATGCCAGATACCCACCACTGCGTGCAGCTCCAAACCATGATCATCTGAGGCACGACGGCGTGATATGGTGCACCGTCCGTACGGGGACTGTTATGCCAGACTGAGCCGGAATTCCCTGCCCCCTATCGTATAAGTGACGCAGAGACCCCGGTTTGTGTCTACGTGGATATTCTCCGCCCGGCTGAGCTCCCGCAGGGCGCGATACTGTTCCCGGGCGGTGGGGCTGTAGCCCGCCGGATCGTCCGAAGTGAGCAGTACCCCGCCCAGTAGTGCATTTACCTGGGCCAGCTTCCGCTTCTGCTCCGCAGTGAGTCTCAGGTTTTCTTCCCGGAGGAAAAAGACGTCCGGGTCGCTGAGCCAGGCCCTGCCGTTAAGCTGGCGGCGGAAGATCGTGTTGCCGATGGCTTGTTTGGTGGACACCCGTTCCCGGTGGAACAGGCGCATATACCACACATCGTCCCAGTCCAGCCCCACGTCGCAGCTCACCCGGCAGTAATCCACCAGGCCGAAGGCCGGCATCACCGGCACGCCGCAGCCCAATATCAGCTTGTCCCCGCACCACTCCCGCAGCAGTTCCATGGCCCGAATCATCCGCCCGGCGCGGCTCTCGGTTTTCTTGCCGAAGGGGGCCGCGCCATAGAGGAAATCCAGTTTCACCAGGTCGAACCCCCACTGATCCAGCACCCGGTCAAAGACGCCGCGTAGATAGTCCCGCACTGCTGGCAGGTCGATATCCAGAGCGTAAAAGCCGCTCCAGTTTCCGCCGCATTTCCAGGGCTGGCCGTTTACCTTCAGCAGCCAGTCCGGGTGTTCCCGATACAGGCTGGAATCCGTCTCACACACAAAGGGGGCCAGCCACAACCCCGCCAGAAAGCCTGCGTCATGGATTTCCTCCGCCACTGACTTCATGCCGCGGGGGAATTTCTCACTGTCCGGCTCCAGCCAGTCGCCGACCTGGGGCTCCCAGCCGTCATCTACCTGGAACAGGTCACCGGGGGATAAAAGGGTCTTGCACCCTGCCAGGTCGGAGGAAATGGCCTCCTGGGTGATGTCCTGATACCGGTTATACCAGCTGGAATAGCCTGCCAGTTTTTTGCCCGTCCGGGGTTTGACCCCCATAGCGGCAAACCAGCCGTCAAACACCTCCGTCTCTGTCCCCTCAGCAACGTACAGGTCAAAGGCGTGGAGCGTCCCACCGGGATGCTCCACCCCGGCGCAGTCCCGCTCAATGGCGAGCAGGCCCCGGTTTGCGTCGTATCGGAAGATGGTGTATCCGGGCCGCTCATCCAGGGAGGCGATAAGACAGAACCGCTCCCCCCGTCGGAAATAGCACCAGGAAAAGCCGTGAAATAGGCCCCGCTTGTTGGGGTAGTCTACGAAGTGATAATCTCCATAACGGTCAAAGGCGTATTTGTCCAACAGGGGCTTGGGCACATGGGCCAGCCCCCGGATCTTGTCCCGCTTGCCGCATTCCGGGCAATAGGTCCAGGTCTGATAGCCGTTCAAGAAGGCCCGCCCGTCCTTGCCCATCTCCCAAGGGAGGATGGCGGTGATTGCCTGGATGGTTCCGGCAGGGGCGTCGCAACGGATGCGGACGGCGCCGTCCGGCCTGTCCACCCCCCCGGTGAGGGCACGTCCGCCCACCAGGGCGCGCCAGCGCAGCAGCTTATCCATTGCCGCCACCCCCGGCCCGGAGCTGGTGGCCGATCTCCTCCACCCGCTGGTCGGTGAGAATGAACTTTTTCCGGAACAGCACAAACGCCGCGGCCAGCACGATCATGGGCAGCACCGTCATCATCAGACGCAGCCCCAGCAGGGTCCCGGCGCTCTGGACGGCCACCGGTCCGATTTCGTCGGTGTTGCCCGCCAGGCCGATGAGGTCCAGCCCGATCCCGGTGAGGAATACCGCCACGCCGGAGGCGGCTTTGACCACAAAGGTCTGCATGGAGAAGATGACGCTCTCCTCCCGCCGGCCGGTTTTCAGCTGGCCGTAGTCCACGCTGTTGGACAGGAACAGGGTGGTGAGCACGGACAGCATCCCGTTGCAGATGAAGACCACCACCCCAGGGATCAGCAGGAGGGGAAGATATCCCGATAACCCTGCCAAGAGGAAAGCGAGCATGACCACATAGGCACAAAACGCGGAGATCAGGCTGACGGCAAAGATCCGGGTATTGGACAGTTTTCTGCGCAGCAGTGGGTAGACCACCATCATACCAAGGATCTGGGCCGCCCCGCCCACGGTGGAGAACAGGGTGTAGCTGCCTTTCCAGCCCGCCCCGCCGAAGTCGTATTTGAAGAAGTAAATAATAAAGTTGGAGGTGAGGTACAGTGCGGAATTGATGAGCACAATGCTGGCCACCACCACCATGGCCTGATCGTTGCGCAGCAGGGCGGCGAACATCTCCTTTACCCCGGCTGTCTCCATCTCGGTCTGGGAGTTCTCCTTAAAAAAGGCGCAGCACAAAATCTCCGCCGCCACGAACAGCACCGACACGATGAGGGCAACCCGGCCAAAGCCTGCCCGCTCGCTGTCGCCTCCCAGCACCCCCACCAGCGCGACAGTGAACATGGCGATAAGGGCGCTGCCCACCCCTGCGCAGGTGCGGCCCACCACGGACAGGTTTTCCCGGTCCGCCGGGGTCTTGGTGACAGCGGGGATCATGGACCAGTAGGGAATGTCCATCATGGTATAGGTGACGCCCCAGAGGATATATGCCACGGCGAAATAGGCCATCAGTCCCGCGCCTTCGGCGTGGGGGGCGTTGAACAACGCGTAGAGCACCACCGCGTTAAGTATGGTGCCGCTGAGCAGCCAGGGGCGGAACCGGCCCCAGCGGCTTTTCGTTTTTGCCACCAGTACCCCCATAAAGGGGTCGTTGAGGGCGTCGAACACCCGTGCTGCCATCAAAATCAGCCCCACGAAGGTAGCGCTGAGGCCCAGCACGTCCTGATAGAAGTACATCACATAGGATGCGGACAGGGCATACACCATGTCCTTGCCCACGGCGCCGATGCCGAAGGCGGCCTTTTGCTTCAAGGTCAGTTCCATTTTTCCTCCCCCTTGGTCTTAATGGTGAAGTTGATCGTCACGTCTTCGGTCTGTTCCGTGTGGACGGTGAGGACGGCGGTCCCCGTAGTGCCCAGGGTGCGCACATAGGCGCCGCACATACCGCCCTCGGCCGTGACGGTGGCGGGGCCTGCCAGCTCTGCGTTCCCGGACAGGGCGAAGGACACGGGAAGCTGGGCATAGGGGGCCGGGTTCCCGTTCCCATCCAGAATACGGACCCGGATCGCGGCCATGTCGTAGCTGGCCCCCTCGGCGAGGGAGGTATGGCTGACCTTTACCTCCAAATGGAGCTTCGCCGAGGGGCGGCAGGTGACGCTGGCCACGGTTTTGCCATCCTTGATCCCGTCGAAGCGCCAGACGGTGGCTTCGCCGCCCCAATTGGCTACATACTTGCCGTACAGATCCACGCCGTCCTGGAATTTCATGCCGTACCGGGCCATGCACCAGGCCATTTTCGCTTTATAGGACACTGGCAGACCGGCCAGCCCATACTTCCCAGCCGCCAGCAGGCACTCCCGCAGGAGCTTGGCCTTCTCCGGCGGAAAACCCTCCTGAGTCTCCAGCAGCTCACCGATGGTGTCATCCACCACGAAGGGCGGGTGGGGCAGAGAAGATGTTCGGTTTTGGCACAGACGGGTGACAAAGACCCCGTTTTTATACAGCGCCACCTCGTCCGCGTTGGAAAACACGTACACACGCCCCATCCGCCCCGCCGGGTAGTCGCCGATGTCCATGGAGGAGCCTACCGTCAGCACAGGGGCCCCCTCTCCCTGGCTGGCATAGGCCGCCGCGGCCAGCTTTGGGTTCCGAAAGGCGTCCATCACCCCGTGATAGCAGATCCGATCGCCGGAGCCAAAGTCCTTGTGGGTGGGATAGTCGAACATACACCAGCCAAAGCACCCTGCGTGTTCCTTCCACGCCGCATCCTGCACCCGGAGGTGGCGCAGGGCCTGCTCCTGCCGCCGCGCCCAGGTGTCGAAGGGCTTGGTGGGGAACATATGGCCGTTGCACTCCGAAATGAGGAGGGCCTTGCCCATATCCGATGTAACCTCTTTTTTGGGCTTGGCCCCGGGGGTCCTGCCGTTATGCGAGAAATCGTTGTAGGCGTATACATCTTCCAGCAGACTGCTTTTTTCCAGGTAGCGCACGCCTGAGGTTTGACGGCTGGAATCCAGCTCATGGGTGATGGCGTTGGTGCGGGCGTAGAACTCGTCATCGTCCAGGCTCTCGTTGATACGCACACCCCACAGTATGATGGATGGATGGTTCCTGTATTGTAAAACCATTTCCCGGACGTTCTGGCAGGCCTGATCTTTCCATGCCCCGTTTCCGATGTGCTGCCAGCCGGGGATCTCGGTGAACACCAGAAGCCCCAGCCGGTCACATTCGTCGATAAAATACTGGCTCTGGGGATAGTGGCTGGTGCGCACGGCATTGCAGCCAAGCTCCTCCTTCAAAATGCGGGCATCCTCCCGCTGAAGGGCTTCCGGGGCGGCATAGCCGATGTAGGGGTAGCTCTGATGGCGGTTCAGGCCGCGGAGGAAGGTTTTTTTGCCGTTGAGGTAGAAGCCGTCCGCTTTGAACTGCGCGGTGCGGAAGCCGAAAGCGGCCTCCTGCCGATCCAGCTCCATTCCGTCCGGGGCCAGGAGGCGGGCCTCACAGCGGTAAAGATCGGGCCGCGCCGTGTCCCAGGGCTTGGCGTCCGGAACATTGGCCTTTCCTGCCGCGCCAGCCCACACGGTTTTCCCCGCGCTGTCCAAAATGGAAACCTCCAGCTTTGCCCCATCGGGCGCGCCGTCGGTGGCCACCTTGACGTTTGCCGTGGTCAACGTGGGTGTGGTAACATAAATGTCGGTGATGTATCCGTTTTCCCGCACATCCAGCCATGCCTCCCGGTACAGCCCGCCATAGGTGAGGTAGTCTACCACAAAACCAAAAGGCGGGATGGATGGGTTTTCGCTGGTATCCAGCTTCACAGCCAGCAGGTTGGACCGGCCCGGCTCCACCAGCTTTGTCACTTCTACCCGGAAGGCGGTGTAGCCACAGCGGTGAGTGGCCGCTTCCACGCCGTTGACGTACACCGTAGCAATGTGGGCCGCGCCGTCCAGTTGAAGGAACAGCCGCTTGCCCGCCAGTCCGGCGGGGACGTCCAGCGTCCGGCGGTAACCGCACAACATCTGATAGTCCTCCGGATCGATGCAGTGCAGGGGCAGCTCCTTACAGGTGTGGGGCAGGCGGACAGCTCGGGCTTCGCCGCCCCCGGTCGGAAATTCGTCGCTCCACTGGGGCGTAAACTCCCAGTCGTCGCACAAACTATACCTCATCGTTTCTCCTCCTGATCCCGTTCATAATGATGTCCATCATAGCGGCCAGGGTGTCCGCGTAGCTGTCTCCGTTTTCGCCGTTTACAAGAAAGCCTTCGATGGACGCGGTGACCATCTGCCGCAGTACCGGGATAGACACTTGGCGGATGCAGCCCTTCCCCACCCCTTCCTCCAGCAGGGCGATGGTTGGCTCCCAGTTGGTTTCCAGGTGCTCCCGCACCCGGCGGGCCACGGCGGGGTATTTTTCGTCCAGCTCCCCCAAAAGCCGAAGGTCCAAGGCTTGGTACTGCTCCGGCAGAGCGATCATCACCGACCTGATCCGCTCCTCAATGGGGCCGGAGGTCGCGATCAGCGACCGCTTTTCCTGATGGATGCGGTCGAACAGATCGTCTACCATGTCCAGCAGAAGCGCCTCTTTGGATGGGTAAAGCGTGTAAATGGTTTTTTTGCTGATGTGCAAAGCATCGGCCACCTCCTGCAAGGTAAACCACAGGCCCTTCGCCTGAAACAGTGCGGTGGCCGCGCCGATCATGCGCTCGCGCAGCTCCATAGCGAATTCCTCCTCCCTTCGGAAACCAGACTGTTTATATCGGTTTCCATTGTAGCACAGGAAACCAATATGATTCAAGCGGTTTCGTAATGTTCTACATTTTGACCATTTGAAGCGCACTTTTTTGTGGATTTCGCACATTCTCCTTGCCGCCGGATCGGAAACCGTAAAATAAATCGACAGGCTTCTTGTCAAAAGTATACCAGCGTCGCTTGACCAGCCGGAGGAGTAGCGCTCAGTGCGGATGCGAAAATAGACTTTTCGATATGCCATTGTCGATTCTCGTCTTTAATGATGAAAGATAAAAGCCGTCCACGGTCTGCCTAAGAAACTGGCAGGCTGTAGACGGCCTTTTCGTTATTTTGAGTGCTTGGGAGTTCGAGTCATGCGTGTTTCTGAAAACTCCAAAATTCGGCGGATTTGCATCTCCGGCGCATTATTTCTATTTTACGCCCTCGATTTTTTCAATGTGGAATAATTGTTCTTGATTTATCCGTATTTTATGAATTTATGTGCAAAAATCCCGCACCGAAGTGCGGGATTTTTGACTGCATCTCGTTTGTCAACGAAACTTGGCGGAGATGGAGAGATTCGAACTCTCGATACCCTTTTGAGGTATACACGATTTCCAATCGTGCGCGCTCGACCAGCTACGCGACATCTCCATATTGCTGTCTCTTCACGGCAGAGGTTATTATACCCTCTTTCTCCCCCAAAGTCAATAGAAAATTCCAGGATTTTCGAGGAATTTTCCATCACTCTCCTCCCCCCCGCCGGGACGGGCCGCT
>OFFB01000894.1_pt1 | contig 22058 bp, 30 predicted proteins | sample 1521281 | NCBI WGS metagenome assembly OFFB01 (sample SAMEA3504109, study PRJEB24116) | mouse gut metagenome | biome: mouse gut; feature: mouse-associated habitat; material: faeces | place: Denmark | collected 2011
TCGGCGGTTGTCGTTGTTTAGGTTTATAATATTCGGCACAACTTTTCTACATTGTGTTTATGTAACTCTTTCATTTATATACCGCACGCTATGGTGGTTTTCCTTATCCGTATCTTTCAACGGCTATCCCTATACGATTTAACGGGATTCTTTATTATTTAATTTTTTATTCAGTTGTCGTTGTTGCCTTTCGGCTTGCCACGTCGAAAATTATTTATAGTCAACTTTTATTGTATCAGTAACGCCCTTTATTTCTTCACATACTTCAGGAAAAAATTTTTGTAATTGCTTTTCGCTTTCATAGCCGTATCTTTTTGAAAAATCGTCTAAATTAAGCGGTAATGTAATTACGCATTTATGAAAATTTTTCCACGCTTTACGCCCATACAGAATAAAAATTTTATGTCAAATGATTTTCCAACAATAAAAAATTTTCATTTGGCGCTATGGAAAGTAAAACGCGCGCCACATTGTCAAAGTGCTATTTTAAAGTTATTTAGTTGCAAATGCCGTTCGTTTGTAGTATAATCTTTATATATTTTCATTTCAGGAGCAATGAAAGAAAAATGACTTTTAAAGAATATATGGAAAACGCATTTCGGCAATTATCGCAAAGAGGCTGGCTTAAAGATTTAAAACCGTCTGAAATAACCGATAGCGAAATTACTAAATTCGAAAAAAGAAAGTGTTTGAGATTTCCTGCGGCTTTTAAAGCCTATTTAACTGCCTATAAACGCGATGACGACGATATTATAGGCATAGCTTATGATTACAGAAACAACGGACTTAAAATAAATTTAATAAACTTATACGATTTCTCTTACGATATTTCCGATTTGTCGGAAGCTTTAAAGACTTTTCGTGCCGAATTTAAGGAATGGGAAACCAAGCCCGATAAGAAAGTATATGAAAACTTGTTTCCGATTGCCTATATGGACGGATATTTATGTCTCGATTTAAGCCGTTCCGACGGAGAAGATTGTCCCGTCGTATGGTTGGAATACGGCGGCTTTTGGAAAGAAAACGGTTATTTCGATTCGGAAGGGGTTCTTCACGGTGAGATTTTTGCCCCCGATTTCAAAACTTTTATTGACTGGTATTTTTGCGGAGCTTTGGAGAACATTTACGAAAGCACAAACGGCGTGAAAGTGAACCGTGAATTTTATGCAAACTGGCTAAAAAAGAATTTTTCATACCATAAAGGAAAATAACAATATGTCCGAACACAGTTTAATAATAGCGCTGAAATACGGCGAAAAATTGAAAGAATTTGACGATATAGCCCAAGCCGAAAAATATTTTATCTCATACAAAGACGAATTGCTCAATAGGTTAGAAGCTATAAGCGGACAATTAGACGGTTTTTCCCCCGACTACACTATTGAAAGTCTAAAAAATATAGAAAAATTATATTTTGAATTGTATCGCAATAATGCATTCGGTAAATTAGGATTATCGCAAAAACAATTTGAAAGTATTATGTCTGTATATTGGGGTGAGGTCGTTATTAAAAATAATGTGGACGCCAAATGGTTAATTGAAAAATTTGCTTTTTCACAAGGAAAATATGAATTGCTTGTAAATAAAGGTCTATGTAATATTTCGATAGTTGATATGTTCCAAGACTTGTATAAAAGACAAGGCAATAAACGTCAGAATTTATTATTCAGAGAATATAACAGGTATTTTGCAAGGCAACTTTGATTTTTTCGCTACTTTAATGCAAAAAATAAAACAACCTTACCCGATATTATTCGAATAAGGTTGCGTATGGTGCACCAATAATAACGTAAGTTGAACCAAAAGTTCGGCTTACTCTATTTTTATTGCGGTTTAATTACATTCAACAAATAAGCGATTTCATCTGTTATTTTATCTTTACAATTGTTTTCCCACTCGGAATAAGCGTCAAATCCATAATATATTATGTGTTTGATAGTATTAGGTTCGGGGTTTTGCATTTGTGCAATGAAACCGTACATTAGTGTTTGAGCTTTCTCAATCGAAAAATCAAACAACTTAATCATAACCGCCGTCATAGCAGTTTCTGTTTGTAACGGAGATAAGTGCTGATAGTTTTTTTCTCGTAATGCGTTCGCCATTCCGAACATATAAATTAAAATTATCTGCCGTTCAAGCTCGCTTAAAGGAGTTTGTATTTTTTCAGAATACAGCTTTACCAAATCCGCACCGATTTTGATTATTTCCGCCTCAAAAGTCATTTCTTTATCATTCGATTTTTATTCTCCTTTCGGCAACACTAAATTACTATTTATAAGACTTGTTCAATTTTTACATATTATAAGTGCGCAATCTTTTTCAAAACGAAAATTCGCCCATTTCCTTCCTATTTGTCGTACAAAATAGTTTTCATCGTTTGGGAATATCTGTTTAGTCATAAATCTTAACAGATTTAACGCATCGGCAGACTCTTTCAACACGATTTCGCGCGTACTCCAACCATCTGTAACGGGCGAATATATTTCGTGAATCATATCATAAAACAACTCTTTTCCGTTCATTGGTATTTTTCTTATTAAGTCCGCCCTTCTGTCGCAATTCAGCATGCTCTTTAACAAGTCATAATGTTTGGCGTCAAGCGTTATTTCACATATTTCCATTTTACGCTCCTTATTTGACCAATTTATTTAACAAAGAAACCAACTTTTTATAAGTAATATCATACTCTTCCAATATGCCGGCTTTCAAATCTTCGTACAAAGCCGCGCCATCTTCATCTGTTTGTTTATCTAAATCCGCCTTTGATTTAATGCCGTGGCTTTGTAAAATATCTATGACGGCTTGTTTCAACGGTACGGACTTATTGAGAACTTTTTTGTAAATTTCGGGATAAGCGGAAATCGCATCTTTGTTTCCTTTGTTCTTATATTCGCTTAAAATATTGAGAATCATTCGCAAATTTTCGCGGTTCGCAGTTTCGGCAAAGTTCAAAAGCGGCGATAGCTTTGTATCCTGCGGAATATCCAAAAACCAAATACTTGTTAAAATACTGCCTATAGTCCAATAATCGGTTTCGGTAAAAAGTTCGTTCAATAAAAACGAAAAACCTTTTTCGTCAAAATTATTACTTAATATTTTTGCATATATAAACCGTGCGGATCTACGCACTCCACGTTCTTCGTCGCCCTCGCCGCGGTGTTCGTCAATAATCTGCTCCAATATAGGCAAAAAACGATATCGCTTAATTTTTCCGCCTCCCGCCTTGATTTCCAAGCCTCCATTTCCCAACTGACCCTGATTCCGGGTTCAGGCGGGGTGTTCATTCTTTTAATCAAATTTTCCAACTGCGTTTTATTCATAATTTTTCCGAATTTACGTTCCCGCTATTCTTTCTTTTTAAGATAACGAGTTTTCAGCCGCATAGTCTTTAAATGCCAAATTGCTGCGAATTGAAATTCATTTAATAGAAATCGTGCGGTTTAATCCCCGTCTGCCGACAACGATTTTATGTACTCCAAATAATCCGTTTCGCCGGCGTGACAACCGAAATCCATTTGAAGATACGTTGCTATCTTTTCTTCAAAAGGCAATTCGTCTTCGCCCTCAAAAGGAATTACATACAGCTTTTCAAGCCCTTGTTCTTTCCAAAAGCCTTCCTGTCGTAAATTGCATAAAACGCCAGCCATTAAAGTACGGAACATAGCGCGTTCGCTATCGAAGTTTTCCTCGAAGTCCTCGCTGTTTTCTTCAAACCAATCAATAGCTTCCTTACTTAACAAATGGTCGTAGTGATAATACACGGTGCAGTAGTAAAGGCTGTTTTGCATTAAAAATTTTTGCAGCTTTTTGAATGCTTTCGTGTTTGCGGCAACCACGTCCCACTCGGCATACGGCTCGAAGCGGTAGTACGACTTTTCATCTTCCGCGCAGTCTTTGATTTGTTTGCGGTATTCTTCTTCCGTGTTGAAATACAGGTACGCTTCAAAGTCCTCTTCGTATACGAACTGTACGAGATTGCCTATTTCAAAAGAAACGCCGTATATGGTTTGCCCCTTATGCTTTTCAACGAATTTCGGAAAAAAGTCAACAACCGCCTCGCGGAATAATGCGCTGAATTTGGCGGCGACGTCAGGCGTTAATAAAATTCCCGCATCGTCTTTTTCGTATTGCTTTAACAATTGTTTTGCAATCTGCTCGTCCGTCATTGTGTTTACTCCTTTATATATTTTTCAGAAAAAATGTAGTTTTTCAAGCCCGCAATTTTTGCGGCTTCTTCCAAATACCATACCCAAAATTCCATTTCACGTATAACGCATTTACCGTCGTCGCCGTCGGTGTAAGTATACGCAACACACGCTTCTTTTGCCGCATCCCTTTCGTATGCGTCTATATCATCATCCGTCAAGTCGCTGTCCCACGGCTCTAAATATGACTCGTCCTCCAAAGCTACGACCATCGCCTCCCAAGCGGCGACAGCGGCGGAACCGACACTACCCCGCGAATCGACAGCGTTCATAAAAGCGTCAATAGTGGATTGTTTCCGTTCTGCCCGCAATTCTTTAACCTTAATTTTGCCGTCTAAGTAAGCAAGGCTCTTTTCAATTAAATTTTGCGGACTATTGTTGTCGGGGTAGACAGAACACCACATAGGCATTACTTTTTGCGCACATGCAAGCGCAAGGTACGCACGCTTTTTAAGCGGTTCCGTCAATGAACGCGGCTTTAACGAATCGCGTTTGCGCGGTTCGAGTGAACCCATAGTCTGCCAAATTTTTCGCCGTGCGGTCAGACTGAGTTTTCCGCTTTCTGCAATTTCTTGTTCAGCTTGTCTGAATACTTCAATACAATCCATAATATTATTCTCCGAATTTTTTATTGTGGCATATAGCGCATATTAATTCAACACGGTCAATCTTCCATATCGGAAAACGGAATTTTTCCGTGAAGCTCAACGGCGCGCCGACCTGTCGGCGTTCCGTCGTCATTGATTTCCATAAGGTGCATCTTTTTTATTTTTGAACAATCTATCTCGTCAAACACGTCTGCGCATTCTGCGGACTCCTGGTCGCCGAGTTGGTACAAAATGCACTCGACGGCTTCTTGCACTCTTTCAAACGCAAACTTTTCTATGCTTTCTATCGAAGCGCCTTCTTTTATCAGCGCGGATACTTCGGGAAATCTTTCGTCAAGGACGTCCTGCTCTTGATATTTTTTTATCATATCAGCAAAGCCGCCCCTATGAAATTCAAGGTGGTCGCTAATCGGCTTCAAAAAGCGGAAAGAGGGAAGAACGGCAAAATATTCGTTTTCCTGTTTCAATTCCCACTTCGCCCATTCTTTTTGCAGACCGAATTTTTCCATTACGTTCAACTTTTCTTCATAAGTCATTTCTTTATCTTTCATTGTCGTTCTCCTTTTTGCGACGCTAAATTGAAATTTATCGTATCAAATAACTTTTCCATATCTCAAAATGTAGTGAGAGAAATTTTCGTCCACAACGACAAAGCCATTTCTTTCATAAAAATTCTTTGCAGGATTACTCTTAAAAGTATCCAAAGATATCGGTTTATTTAATTCATTTGCCTTTTTAATAAAGTCTTGCAAGATTAAAGAGCCTAATCCGTTGTTACGATATTCAGGCAACAATGTAAAAACATCTACTATAATTTTTGTACTTTCTTCTTTATAATAAACATATCCGGCAATTTGACTATTAACTGCAATTTTAAGAAGATTAGGTTTTAATTGTTTCAAATGATTTTCCATAATAGACATATCGCAAACACCAAAGAACTCTAATATATACTTTTCAAAAGCGTCCATTTGGCACATTATATAATTATCGTGGTCTGAGTCAGTATATGGTACTAATTCATAAATATTCATTATAGGTCGTTTATAATTCTCCGTTAAATTGTAATTTATCTTATAATCGTTATTTTATTGCTATGTACAAATAGCAATGCGCTTTACCATCTTTGGTATATTCGGCGGGTACGGTGCTTTCGTAGTCGATAGTAAATGCACGTTTAATTTCGCCGCTCGCGGTAAGCCTCCAAACTTTCGACCACGCTTTATTTGCGCATTCGGCAATCGTTTCGCCGCTCTCGTCTATTTTGATGTATTTTCTTTGTACGACCAATTCTTCCATTTTTGCAAAGAAATCTACGGTTACGGTCATAACGGATAAATTGTATTTACCTTTTTCGTCGCTCTCGTAATCGCTGTATGCCGATATAGGCGACAGACCTTTTACGGGTACGCCGTTTTCTATAAAGTCAAGCGGAATTTTGCCCATCATAATATCCGCCCAAAGTTCGTTGATTTTTGCCATTCCGCTCTCGGAATTGTCTGTGCGTATCGTTACGCTATTTAATGAATATGACATAGTGTTTCTCCGCTAAATTACTGTTTATCGTACAATCATTATAGCAAAAACAAAATATTTAATCAAGCAAATAGTAAGGCACTCTGAGATTTCTTTCAAATCACAAAAAAATGACCGATAAGATTGTTATTCTTATCAGTCATCTAATGGTGGAGTAAGGGTGTTAGAGTTTGAACACGCTTTCAACCATTCCACGACCTCGTTTGTTTCGTCAAGTCTTATCTTTTCTATGCTTTCGTCAACGCCTAAATTCAGATAGCCGACAGTCTTTATTCTCTCGTCGTCATAAATATACACCGCGAAAACAAGGTTGTCAATGATTTTCCGCTGATAGTCCTTGTCTGCTGGGTTGCCTTTCAGTAGGTCGGCAATAAACAGCAAAATGTTTTTTGCGGTAACTTTGCGCCCGCATTCTAACAGTATTTGCGCCTTGCTCTTTTGTAGGTCGGCAAGCATAATTTCATAGTCTGACATTTTCTTTTCAATGCCCGCCCGTAATAGCGGGCTTTTTGCCTCTATAAAAGCGTTTGTCAATTCCTCGACTTGTGCTTGCGCTTGGGCTATGCGCGTTTCAATGCTTTTCAGTCCGTCGTCGCCCGTGCGCCGTTCATAATACGCTATTGTGTCGTTCGCGGCTTTCTCGGCGTTTTTCTTGTCGCTCAAAAAGTCATAGACTTATTGTGTAACGCGTTTTTCTAAATCGTCCTTGCCCTCGCGTGATTTGTCGCAGTTGCCTTTCTTGCGTTTCTTGCAAGCGTAATAATAATGCTTTTTGCCGTTTCTGCTTGTGCCGCCGTCCGACACCATAGGCGTACCGCAACGCCCGCAATACAATTTCCCCGTGAGTAAATACGGCTCTACTGCCGAATTTGCGCCCGCTAAATGCTTGTTCTCGGCTAAACGCTCTTGCACCTTTGCAAAAGTCAATTTGTCTATTATAGCGGGGTATGTCTTTGTGCATAGCCTTTCGCCAAAATAATACTCGCCCGTGTATTTTGCGTTTGTTAGCCATTTTTCAAAACTGCGGAATTTGAGCGGCTGTCCTTTAATGCGCTTGCCTTGTGCGTTGAGCGCGTCGGCAATAACTTTTTTGTCCGTTCCTTTCGCGTACTCATTGAAAATGTAGCGAACGATTTCCGCTTGCTCCTCGTCAATAGCAACTTTATGTATTGTGCCTTTTTTGCCCTTGCGGTCTGTGTCAATGAGTTTGTAGCCGAACGGCACGCGCGAACCCGTAAATGTTCCGTTTTCTACGCAAGTGTCAAGCCCGTTTTTAATGCGCTTTGACAGTCGCTTGCTGTATTTCTCGTCGTTCCACTCCAAAAACATTTCGTAGAACTCGCCCCCCTCGTCGTCGCTGATGGGCTGGGTTGCCGATACAACTTTAATGCCATAATCGCGTTTTAGCATTTCCTTGTATAAAATGCTGTCGTGCCGATTGCGGGCGAAACGGTCAAACATATATACGATTATGTATTGGAATTGCCCGCTGGCGGCGTCCTTTATCATTTTTTGAAACGCTGGGCGGCTGTCGTTCGTTCCCGATTTTGCTTTTTCGGGGTAAATGCCGACGACATTATAGCCTTGACTTTCGGCGTACTCGCGGCAAATGCGAATTTGTCCCTCAATAGTCGTTTCGTTCTACCCGTGTGAACTGAAACGGGGGTAAATAACAGCGTTATTCATTGTGCTTTGCTCCTTTGCGCCGTCCGTGAGGACTGCGGCTTAAAAATTTTGTTGTTCGCTTTGGTGCTTACCCGCCTTAATTAGCCAAAAACGCCGCTGAAGTAAAATTGTCAAGGGTTTGCCCCGTAGGGGTCGGCGGTTTTATGCCTTACGGGAGATAAATCGTCGCCCTTTACAATTTGTCAAGGTGGCGTATTCCGTCCTCAGACGGTAAGAACAAGCGAACACAAAAACCGTTATTTATTGCAAATAGATATTCTTAACAGTTGTTATAACTACTTCAAACATTATGTCAAAATCAGTTTGATAGTACTTTTCAAGCATAACATCGTGGCAATATTCTTCAATGATATGATAGGCTATTTGTGTTTTTTCCATTAAGTGAGGCAAGTTTATGCCATTTGATAGAAGATATTCACAAATCGATTGTATTGCTTGGTTTTCCATTTGTTGTAATAATAAACCTGCATCATTGTCTAATACACATATACCCAAAAGTTCTTGGTGTGCCATTTTATTGTCATTGTGTGCTTTTAGACATAAAGGAATAAACTCACGCAAGATACTATCAAAATTAAACGGGGGCTTAAATTGTTTAAGCGTATTAAGCATAGGGGTAAAAGCGGTTTCAAAACATAGTTTTAACGAATGCAAAAATATGTCTTTTTTATCTTTGAAATAATTATATATAATTCCCGTTGACACGCCAGCAATTTTGGCTATTTCAACGGTTGTAGTGTTGTAATAGCCTTTTTCGCTAAATACTTTTAAGCCCGCTTTAATAATCTTTTGCTTTTTATCAATAGAAGTTCTTTTTATAGGTTGTCTAATCTCTGCCATAATAAGTGCATTATATCACAAAATTTTTGATTTGTACACTAATCTGAAATATATTTCAGAATGCGTTGACTTTATAATCAAAATAATATATAATTTAACTTGAAGTATATTTCAGGTTGGGAATATTTATGAACTTAAACAAAAAATTATTTATGGTTGGCATTATAGGCTCGGTTTTATGTTTTACAGGTGATATGCTTTTAGGCTGTTTCGCGCCGTCAAAAGAATTTGGAAACTCAATTATATTTCCGCCATTTTCAGAAGATTGGGCAAATTCAAGTCCAAATAGATTTATCATTGGCGGATTATTTGGAGTAATTGCCTTACTATTAATGTTTTGTGGCTTTTATGCTATATATCGAGAAATGATTGTAAAAAAATGTAAATACTCAAAATTGTTTATTATATGTGCTTTTGTTTTCATTTCGGTCGGCACTTTATATCATTGCGTTTTTGCTATGACCGCTTACATTTATAATAAACTTTATAATTTACAAGTGTTGGAGGCAAAGATAATTGCGGAACAACTATTTTTTGTTTTTATTGCTGTCGCATCATTGGCTGCTGTTGCCTTTGCTATTTTATCTATCTATTTGTTCGTAGTAAGCATTCGCGGAAAATTTAACAATAAAAAGTGGTTATCGATTTTCAATCCGTTATTGATAATGCTTGTGTTAATCGGCTTATCAAAAATTTTACCTGAAAATAAAGTTGTAAATGGTATTTTCGCTTGGGGGCAACAAAGTATAGCATTATTTATTACATTTATAATGTTTCTAATTTATTCTATTCGATATAGTAATTATCAACCGCTTATCGAAAAAAAAGAAAAGGAACAATATCTATGACAAACTACGTTGTATGTCCCGAATGCGGGTATAAATTATTCAAGTTGGGCGACGGCTCAAACGCGGAAATATATTGCCCGAAATGCAAGACAAAACTACAAATAGAAATCAAGGACGGCAAAATTATTATTCAAAAAGCATAACAACCGAATAAACTTTATAGCAAATAAAGAATTGAGTGTACGAAAGTAAAAACATAAAAGACTTTCGGGAGCAATAAATGGCGCACTCAATTCTTTTTTTATTTTTTGACACCTCATAACGAACGCACTACATACCCACTACAAACAATTATGGTGCTGTTTTGCGCACGTTCGCGGACGGCTGGCGTTTATCATAGGTGTTATGGCTCTTTATGAAAGAGTGAAAACCCGACGAATTTTTGGGGCTAAATCTCGGTTTAGTTCAAAAGTTTGTCGGGCTTTTTCTATACGTTTTTTCTGCCCGTCGGTTGAGATTTAGTTCTACCTTTACGCCACTATGTAACACTGTAACACTTTTGGGGGTATTATGGACGATAAAATCAAAATTGACCTATCTATAACGGAAGAACAACCCGAAACAAAGAAAAATACACAAGCCCGCGATTGGTGCTTTACCGTAAACAACCCCGTACAAAGTGAACAAGAATTTATGTCCTATCTACAATCTTTACCCGAATTGCGCTATGTGGTTTTTCAAAGAGAAAAAGCACCCGAAACGGGAACGGAACATTATCAAGGGTATTTCGAGTTTTCGCAACCTAAATGGTTTACAACGATTAAAAAGTATCTTTTAAAAGAAACTATCAGCGTTGCCGCTCATATAGAACAACGGCGCGGAAAACGCTCGCAAGCCCGTTTATACTGTATGGACGAGGAAACACGCATTAGCCCGCAATATTACGAATGGGGCGAATATGCGGAAATCGGCGAACGCTCCGATTTAACCGACATTATGAAAGATATTGAAAGCGGTATGTGCTTTTACGACCTATCTAAAAAACACGGCAACCGCTTTATTAAAGTTATAAATTGGGCGCGGGAATTTAGACAGTCGCATTTGGAAAACAAGTATAAACGAGTATTCCGCAATATGAAAGTGTATTATATTTACGGCTCTGCTGGGTGCGGCAAGACAAGTTACGTTTTCAATAAACACGGCTATGACGACGTTTACAGAACAACAAATTACGAGTTCGGCTGGATAGACGATTACAACGGTGAAAAAATATTGTTCCTTGACGAGTTCCGCAGTTCGTTCAAAATCTCGGAAATACTTGATTATTTGGACGGACAACCTATACGAATACGGGGGCGAAATTATAACCGCGTTGCTTGCTATGATACTGTGTATATTGTTTCTAATATACCGCTTACGGAGCAATACAAGAACATACAAGACAACGAGCCTACAACGTGGGCGGCGTTCTTGCGGCGAATAACGGCGGTAAATAATTTTGACATAAGCAAGGAAACGCCCGTAAACAAGCATACGGGCGAATTAAAAAAGCCGCTTTCGCTCATACCGATAGACGACGACAGCGACTTGCCGTTTTAACGGCTTATAGGGTGGTTTTCCTCTTGGGTGGAGCAATAGAAAAAGCACAAGGCGTTTGCCCTGTGCTTTTTCGTTAGTTGTATGCGATAAAGCCCGCGACACCGTTCACGAAAATGTATTCCGTTTTTAGGTGTTCAAACTTTAACGACATTGGTGGGCAGGGGTGGATTCGAACCACCGAAAGCGCTGCTGACGGATTTACAGTCCGTTCCCTTTGGCCACTCGGGAACCTGCCCATATAAATGGAGCTGGTGATCGGAATCGAACCAACAACCTGCTGATTACAAATCAAGCAAATAAAATGTGTAACCAATAACGCAAAGCGACCATACTATTTCTTTATTAGGAATAAAAAACATTTCTCGTGACACAAATTCCCCGCCCCTTGTGGGCTTTATACAGGTGGAATTTGTGCAAATGCTCATAGGCGGTAGGACCAGCAAGGACCTACAAATCAACCCGATAGCCGAGCCCAAAGGTAGTCGCAGCGCGACGACTGCGGGAGTAAAATTATGCTTAGAAATAAATAATGCTAGAGTGCTAAAATTATTTGCATTCAATTACTCCATAGGTATATTGTTTTATATCAAAAATTTCACTAAGTGAAAGTTTATATTCAACTTGTCTTAGTTCTCCCCGTTTCATATTGTCTTCTCTTAATGTAAAATTTTTTATTTTGTTTTTATTTTTATCAAAAAATTCAATACGTAATATAACATATGAGTAATTATCATTACATTGAATATTAAATATTATGCTTGAAAAGTTTTGTTCTGAACTAAGTGTTGGTGGTTCTTTGAATGGATTTATTATTGCTGTATCATTGTTTGGGTCATTTAAACTACTAGTTGGTTTGTTGGAGAAAGCAATGCCAAGCATAATAATTACTATAATAATTCCAAGAATAAATATACTTATAGCAGTAATTGCAAAACATCCTAATCCTTCTTTTTCATTTTCTATTATTTGATTGCTTTCGTTTTCCATTACTTTCCTACCTTTATGTGTGAATTTGACACATTATTAAAGCTATTTGATATATGTACTGCTCTATTGTTGTAATCATTTAAACATAGAATTTCGTTAGCATCTAAGTCTAAAATAGCGCATAAGTTTGCTAGTGTGTCTAAAGCAGGCATTTTTTTTCCATGTACATAACAAGATATTTGTGTTTGATTAATTCCTAATGCTTGAGATATTTGTTGTTGAGTTAAACCACTTTGTTTTATTGCTTCTGCAATTTTTTTTTGTATTTGAATTAAATTTATCATGTTGCTCCCCTTTTGTAAAAATTTTACCCGATAGGTATAAAAAAATCTTGACTTATACCTATTGGGTATGTTACTATTATAGTATACCTAATGGGTATAAATATTTTTAAACAAAAAGGAGCAAACAAATTATGAACAAACAAAGAAGAAAAGAAATTAACTATTTAATCAATGACGCAATTAGATTAGAAACTGCTATTGAAGATATTTTGGATGAAGAACAAGATTACTTGGATAATATGCCAGAGAATTTACAAAGCAGTGAAAAAGCAGAAATAGCAGAAAATGCTATTTCAAATTTAGAAGAGGCTTTGGACAATATAAGAGAATGTGTTGATAATCTTGAAAGTATTCTTGAGGGATAAATAACTATGAAACACAACCATAAGTATTACGCATATTATGAATTTTTTGACAAAGACAAAAAAGTATATGTTGAACGTATAGAGTGCATTTATTCCGTAAAGGAATTTAAAAAGCGTATCCAGCATCGCTTAATTACAAGAATGTATATACAAAAGGTATGGTAATGCGTAACCAACAACGCAATTTTATATCACGTGATATAAAAAATGAGTGACCAACAACGCAAAAAAAGTTTAAGAATAAAGGAGCAAACAAACAATGGAACAAGTTATTAAAATTTTAGTTAAAGAAGTTGGCAAAACTCCCGAAACAAAGATTATTAAAAATGAGTGGGAAGATTTTCAAAAAATTGTAGGTGGTTGTTTTGAAATGGTAAGATTACCATTTACAAACGAAATGATATATATGGTATGCAATGATACCGGCAAATTGGATAACTTACCTTTTAATTTTTACGAGCCTGCAAGATACGACTTTATATTTGGTAATGTATTTTTTGTTGCAGGAGATTATGAAGGCAATATATTAAGTTTAAATAAAAATCAAATTGAAAAAATCAAAAGTTATCTGAATTATCAGACACTTTGGTAATAAAAATTAAAAGGAGGTATTGATTATGGCTTTTTCTTTTAGAACAAAAAAAGGTAAAGAAGTAACTGTTTATAATCCAAGCGAAAAAGGTAAAATGTATGCTCTAGATTTAAAATTGGGTAAAGATATTAATCATAAAAAATTGTCAAATACTCAAAAGGCATATCGCTCAGGTTATTTAAAAGCACAAAATGATAGTGCAAAAGCATATAAAGCTCGCGAGTTTAAAAAGAACAACCCTGCTTATAAAAATAAAGCTAAGCATTTCTAAGAAAAAAAATAAATACCGCTGTTTAGCGGTATTTAAAATAGCAAAGTCTAGCTCAAGCTTCCTACTCGTATACTTCTTTGCTTGGCGGGTACGTACAGCCCCACTGTCAATTAAGACCTTCCGAGTTTGTAAACAAATTTTAACACAAGGAGACATATATGTCAAGACAAAATCAACCAAAAAATAAAAGATTAGATAATCTTGAAGTAGCAACCAGTGATAAGGTTTGGGATAAAGTCGGTGTAGATAAAAATAACAAACCTATTTATAAACTAAAAAAAGATATTATTTTGTATGGCAAAGTTCGCAAAGGTACAACTTCTTATATAAGTACCAATAATCGAAATGGCGAAAATCATAGATACGTTGACGATTTTAATAGTTTAAATATAAAAACTAAAAAAGAGATATGCGATTTAATAGAAAATAAAAAGAAAAAAGTAGTGTATCTAATTGATAAAGGAGCAAAAAAATGAGTAATAAGAAATTAAAAATAATTGCAATTACATTAGTTGTTTTTGTTATTTTAATTATGGTAGGAGTAGGTGTATTTGGTTACTACTCTAACGGTTTTAAAGATTGGTCCTTTATAGGAATTGAACAAAATACTCCTGTAGAACCCCCGCCAACCGAAGATATTATCATTAATAAACAAGTAGTAAAAACTATCATAGAAACAAAAGATTACGGCACTTTTATATTGCCTGCAAAATATATGAAATCGTGTTATGGTTATGTTTTGCAAAACGGAACGAAAATGAATTATTTTAACGAGCAAGAAAACGCCAAAGTTATAGCATATTTTGACGACGATGTTCAAAATCACTTTAACGTAATTGAAATAAGTGGTTCGTTTGATAATTATGGTATTAAGCTTTACACTTTTGTTGATGACGAATTTAGATATACTTATTCGGGCGATGTATCGCAAAATTTAGGTCAATTTCATTTGCTATTAAGTAGTGGCAGTGAAGATAATATTGACATCGAAGAGTTTAATATGAATGTATACGTTGAAGAATATAATGTCTATAATTCGTCATTTTCTAGAGTGATAGTTTCAGATACAGGCGTTCCGCTTACTGAATTTATATATAATAAAATTATTTTAGATAGTCAATCAAAAATAACGTATGAGTATGACGTTTAAAAAGGAGTAAAAATATGAGCAATAAAAAAATTAAAATCATAGCTATTGTAATAGTAATAATAACGATTTTAGCTACAGCTTTTGGAGTTGTAGCGCACTACTCTAACTGGTTTACAAATTGGGATAAGTTTAACCCAACAAATTGGTTTAATAAAGATAAAGACGAGCAAATAAAAGGAAGTTCAAGTAACTCTATTTTTAACGTTTTGGCAAGTAATGGAGTATCTTTTGTAAGTGAGAATATTGCTTATTCAGATTATGCTGTCAAAGGTGTATCTGATAATGCAGATAGTGCTTATGAATTAACAGCAACAATTAGTCCTAATTTGTTTGAAAATAAGACAATTAATTGGAATTTACGTTGGTCGAATAGTAATTCGTCTTGGGCTGTAGATAAAGATATTTCTGATTACTTGACTTTTAGTAAATCTACTACACAAAGTGGCGAAAGTGTTGTTGTTACTTGTTTAAAAGATTTTGGAGAGCAAATTATAGTCACAGCTTCTGCAGAAGCAGATAGTTTGAAAAAAGTAGATTGCACTGTAGATTATTTAAAAAAAATTAAAGACGTTTCATTTAAGTTATCTATAGATACAACTAACTATTTTGAAGAAGCACAACTTGATAGTGATAATGTATATCGTATTGATTATAGTAAAAATACTCGTCTATTAACTATTGTACCTGAAATAGTCTATTCAGATTATACAATCGACGTAACTTATACAACTTCAATCTTAGGAGCATTTACAGATACTTTTGGTTTTGGGCAAGGTGTTACTTTAAGTCAACCAAAATTTGCTTTTTGCATACAAGACAATAAAGATTATTCTACTTTTTTTACAAGTTTTTCAAATCCGTGGGTGTTTTGTCGTCAAGTTACTTTTATTGGACAAGGTGTTGACCAATCTGCAAATGTTCTTTCTTATGAAAATGCAGAAGAAGCTTACAATAAATTAACAACAGAAGAAAAAAACCATCCACTTGTAGCTTATTATCATGAAGCCATGTTACAAACAACAAAGGAGCTTAAGCAGTGGAAAAAAGTACAAGAATATATTGATAAATATGCACCAAATTTGCCATATTCGTTTTTAGGTGTAGACATTGCTGATTATGACGAGTTTTTTGAAAAAGCATTATTGTGTAACAAAGAAAATAAAGGAATTGTTGAATACAATATTACTTTTACAAGTGATATAGCAGTTTATGAAAGAACAATTTCTTTAGGATACACTAGTAATTCTTTAAAAGCTGTTTGTGATATTGAAATTGATAACGGCGAAATAATTATGTAAATATATTTGGAATAGTAGTGACCAAGTAAAATAAAAACTACTTCCATTAGGCATATAGCATTATTTTCCTTTAAAAAATGTTTGTTTGCTTGAATATTTGATTTGTTCTAAAAATGTTATATGCCTTTTAATTTTTTTAATTGGAGCTTAAAAGTGGAAAATAGATTTAAATTTAAAAAATGTCTTATTGCATTGTTAATTATTTTGTTAGCTTTAATAACATTTAATATTTTTGTTTCTGTGTCAATGTCAGTGTATGCAGATACTCCAAACAGCACAAACGTTCTTGCTGACTTGCAAAAAGACCCAAATTTTAAAGTGTCAGATTATCTAGATAAAGCTGACGACTACTCTATCCAAGTTATTCAGATTGCAGAAAGTACTGCTAAAGAATTACTTATATATACATATCAACCATGTCAAAGAACATGTTACTTACTTGCAACGTGCGTGAATATGTCTTTATCTGAAGACGTACAAGGTACTAAATTATACGACCTTGAGTTTTTAAGCTGCGAAGGAGTTTTTTGTAAGTACAAAGTTAAGGACGTTGTAGTAGCAGACAATGAATATAGATACTATAACATAACTTCAATTTATCGAGCTTGGAATGAAGATTTAGACGACCCAAGCGGTAATGACAATATTTTTAATGAGGTTGCTTTTGAGGTTGGTAAATTATATAAAGCTTCTACTGTTGACGGAAAAGTTACATATACACACGAATTTGTGGAAACTATAGAAATAGTAAATCCTTATGTTGATTTTTTGCGTTATTCAAATGGTTTTTGGCTTGCAAGTGGTGCTTGCGATAGTCATTATATAGCTTTTGATACTAATAAACAAATTGATAAATTAATGGAAGCATCTATTTCTTATGAATATAGGACTGCACATAGTCAAGTTGGTATGAATGAAGGCACTTCATACGGTCCTATTCAAAAACCTGAGCCTAAAAAAATAATTGAAACTGATAAAGGACAAACTATAGATTATGGAAATCCTTGGTTCACAAAAAAATTTGAATGGGATAGAATTCAATCAGTTGAAAAATTTAAAGAAACTGAAAATTTGAAACCTGAAACTGAAAAAAATCTTGAAGGTACAAAATGGGTATTGCGTTTTTATGAAACTAGCTTTAATACTTTTTGGGACGGAATGGGTGGATATACTGATTATATAGAAGTAACTAATGTTACAATATTGCGTTTAAAATTTATTACAAACGGACGACTTTACGATTTAGGAGCTGTCTCAAATAAAATAACGGGAGACAATATTCCTGGCGGTGGGGAGAAAGATACTTTTGACCCATTTAGGTGGTTAAAAGATTTAGTTGAAAAATTAGGTATACCCGTTTGGGCATTGATACTAATTATTGTGTTGATATTTTTAGCAATTTTATTGCCTGTATTAGGGCTTATATTCCCTGTTGTTGGACAAGCCCTTAAAGTAATATTTAAAGCAATAGGAAAACTAATTAAATGGTTATTTAATGCCTTAGTTTGGATAATTTCTTTGCCAATAAAAGGTATTGTTTGGATAGTAAATAAATGTAAAGGTGGTGGCACTGCGTGATTTGTATAATCTTTGCTCCACCAAGGACCGGTAAAACGTGCTTTTTAACTCACGTGTTAAATACTTATATGTTTGATAACGTTCGTAACTATAAAATGCAACAAGAGATAAGACAAAAGCAAGTCAACGGCTTTGAATTTATTAAAACAATACCGCAACATTGTGTATCTAGTAATTACGGAGTTACCGGGTATAAGTTCAGATACTCTACTCGTCATAGCCGAATAATAAACCCGTACAAGTTAGGTTTTAAAAATAAATGGGTTGAAACTCATTTTAACTTGCCTTATGAAGTGATAGGTATTACAGAAGCACAAAAGTACTTAAATAGCAGAATGTCGCAGTACTTCCCTGATTGGCAAAGCCGTTGGTATGAACAGCACGGCCACAATTATTTAGATATATTTCTTGATACTCAACGTCCGGGTTTAATAGACGTTAATATTCGAGAATTATCTCACTTTATAGAAATTATTAATCTTAAGAAAAAGTACGATAAAAATGGTAATATTACAGCTCTGACTTGGACCATTAGGCATATTGATAATAATGCATTATATGAGCGATATATTTCGAGTGGTAAAAAAGACAGTGCGTGTTATGAACAATTAATTGTAACAGCAAATTATAACGTATTTGAGTGTTACGAAAGTACATGCTGCAAGCCTAAATTTTATCAAGGACATTTTGAGGAAGATATAGACTATTTGTTTTCTTCTCAAACGGAAGAAACTTTGGACGGATATATTGAGTATTTGAAAAACAATGACGACGAATTGCCGGACAATTTTTATCAAAAAAGGAGTTTAAATAAATGATTTTTCATAAAAACGATTTAATTAATGAAACGTTGGACAAGCATTTTGCGACATGGATGCACACTTTGAATACCGCAGATTTTGTACCAAAAAAGTATTTAAACTATGTGGACCGAATTATTTTTGAAAATCTTAAGAAAAAGTTAAAAGAGGTAGATATTTATAACCTACTTTACTTGGAATTACAAGGCTATAAATTAGGTTTTTTTGACAAACTTAAGATAAGTTTTTCCGGTATTAGACCATTGTTTGAAAATGAACTTCAAGCAATACTTAAGGCTCAAGAGAAATCTGCAGAACAACAAAATAAAATCGAAAACAAATAAAATGCTCGCCCCCATTGAGCAAAAGGGGAAAGGAAATATATATGAACAAAATTGAAATCATTGGCAGATTAACTGCCGACCCGCAACTTAAGGTCATTAATGGCGACGTGCAAGTTTGCACTTTCACTGTAGCAGTAAATCGAAGATTTAACCGAGAAGAAACTGATTTTTTTCCTGTGACAGTTTGGAGAGAAACTGCAATAAATTGCAATAAATTTTTAGCAAAAGGAAATCTTGTCGGAATATGCGGCTCATTGCAAATACGAAAATATGACGATAAAGATGGTATCAAACGTATCGCTGTAGATTTGCAGGCAGACGAAGTTGATTTTTTGACTCCTAAAAGTGAAAATGATTCTACTGATAAATCAACAGAAAATAAAACTCCAAGTGTTAGCGAACTTAAAGAAGTTGAAGACGACGATATGCCATTTTAAGAGGTGTATCAATGAACAACCAAATTTTATTTAAAGAGTGGTTGAAAGATTTTTACGAGTACAAAAGTAAGAGAGTTAAGCCTAGTACTCTAAGAAATATAGGCATAGTGATTAGGTGTCACGTGCCTATATTTTTATACAACACTCCCCTTGTAAAAATAACAGACCAAGACTTGGAAAAAATTATATATGACGTTAAAGCAATGCGTATGCGACAATACACTTATCAAGTCATTAATGAGGCTTTAGATAGGGCTGTAAAACGTAATATAATCGATTTTAACCCCATGACTAATTTGGATAGCATAAAACATAGACAACGCAAAGGACGTGCTTTAAACGCCGTAGAACGGGCTAAATTGCTTGAAAAGGTACAACAACCAGAGCTTAAGCTTTTGTTTGAGTTTTATATTTACTCTGGGTGCAGACGTTCAGAAGCTTTAGCTTTGACATGGGACGATATTGACATGATAGGCAAAAAAATTATTATATCAGGTACTAAGACAGAAGCAAGCGAAAGAGTGTTGCCAATGTCAAAACCTTTGCTCGAGATTATGAAAAAGTTGTCGCACACTGCGACAACAAATAAGGTTTTTAACTACTCTGCAGATTATGTTTCTAAGCAGTTTAAAAAGTATTGTCCTAAGCATAAACTACATGATTTAAGACACACTTTTGCGACAATATGTCTTGAAAGTGGTGTCAGTATTCGTGTTGTACAAAAGTGGTTGGGACATACCAGCATTGATACTACAGCAAGAATATATACGCACGTAATTGACGAGTTTCAACGAAAAGAAGCTGAAAAGATATGTTAAAGTTAGACGATTTAAAAAAGCGTATGTACTATAACGAAAAATATATTGTTCCAAAGCTAAAAGCAGTTGAACAGGACAAGCTAGCTTTTGACATTGCGAACTGCTCCAAAACAAGTTGTATTGCGACTTGTTCTAGTTGTGGTACAAAGTATTACGCAGGCAGTTCACATTGTAAAAATCGATATTGTGCTATATGTGCAAAGCTTAGAGCTTTAGCTTGGCTTTGCAAACTTGTTCCATTATTACAAGAATATGTAAAAGACGGATATAAGATTTTTATGCTTAACTTAACAATAAAGGACAATGCCAACCTTGATTATATACTTAACAAACTTATGAAATCTTGGCGTATAATGACCCACGACGATAAACGCTGCAAAAAAGAGTTTCGCAATTTAAATGATGGTGGAATAAAATCTATTGAAATTAAAATAGGCGAAAACTCTGGAATTTGGCATCCACACATACATAGTATAGTTTTGCTTAAGACAGATAAAGACGTTAGGCAGTATAACGATTATAGAAAGCTCTGGGAATATTGCACTGCTCTTGCTTGTGGTACAACTGACAAAGTAGGAAGTGTTGATATACGGGGACTAAAAGGTTATGACGGAGACATAGTTTCAGCTGTAGTTGAGACATTTAAGTACATGACTAAACTAGATTGGTTAAATATCCCGGATGAACAGCTTAGTGAAATGTTTAAAGTTACTAGTAACAGACGTTTTATTTCTTCATGGGGTGTACTTTATAAAATTAATCAGCAAGTAGAAGCTTTGCTAAACGAAACAAGCGAAGAAAAGCTGAAAGGCATGGCATGTAAAGCTTGTGGTTGTACTGAGTTTGAGCTTGAAAATCATTTAACTAAAATGTTGTCAGCAGACATATTTGATTTTAAATAGTTAGCAAAAAAGGCGGGTGGATTTATCCCCGCTTTTTGCTAACTATTTTGAATTTAAGCTAAAATAATGTGCACGCACTCACACATACGCGCATGCATGCGCGTAATAATTACACGCACGCACGCAGACCTACGCACGCACACGCACGCAGTTTTATTTTCTGTCTAGATAATATAGAAATAAGTGGGGTAAATGTTACACTTTGTTACCATTATTAAATAAGGGGTATTTTAGGCTAAAATTTAGGTAAAAAATAGGACTTTAATACTAAGGCTAAAAATGGCATAAAAAAACCACTAGACTACTCGCCTAGTGATTTGGTGGGCAGGGGTGGATTCGAACCACCGAAAGCGCTGCTGACGGATTTACAGTCCGTTCCCTTTGGCCACTCGGGAACCTGCCCATATAAATGGAGCTGGTGATCGGAATCGAACCAACAACCTGCTGATTACAAATCAGCTGCTCTGCCAATTGAGCTACACCAGCACATTTTCATGTGTTTTTGCCAATTTTAATTAATAAAATCAACAACTTATTTCCAATCTATTGATTGGTGCCTCGGGACGGAATCGAACCATCGACACAGGGATTTTCAGTCCCTTGCTCTACCGACTGAGCTACCGAGGCTTAAAAAAATGGCGATCCGGAAGAGACTCGAACTCTCGACCTCTAGCGTGACAGGCTAGCGTTCTAACCAACTGAACTACCGGACCACATAAAATGGTTTAAATATATTGGTGGGCCATCAAGGACTCGAACCTTGGACCGATCGGTTATGAGCCGATTGCTCTAACCAACTGAGCTAATGGCCCACGAGCAATATTTGGTCGGGGTGAAGAGACTCGAACTCCCGGCCCCATGGTCCCAAACCACGTGCGCTACCAAACTGCGCTACACCCCGTCGCCATCGTGTCATTTGGCTTTTAGCCTTACGACTTATTTATAATACAATATAATTTTATAATTGTCA
>OFFB01000903.1_pt1 | contig 21823 bp, 16 predicted proteins | sample 1521281 | NCBI WGS metagenome assembly OFFB01 (sample SAMEA3504109, study PRJEB24116) | mouse gut metagenome | biome: mouse gut; feature: mouse-associated habitat; material: faeces | place: Denmark | collected 2011
AATCGAGGACACCGACAGCCGCCGTTTTGTACCCGGAGCCGAGGAATATATCAACGAGGCACTTGCGTGGCTCGGAATCGGCATTGACGAAGGTGTGCGCGAGGGCGGGGCCTTCGGACCTTATAAACAGAGCGAGCGCCGCGACATCTATCGTGAGCATACGAAACGTCTGCTTGACGCCGGCAAGGCGTATATCGCTTTCGATACTCCCGAGGAACTCGAGGCTGCGCGCCGTGACACTCCCAACTTCCAGTATGACGCCTCTACTCGCGGCAGGATGCGGAACTCGCTGACATTGCCGCCTGAGGAGGTGAAAAGACTGGTCGATGCCGGCGAACAGTACGTGGTGCGTTTCAGGATAGAACCCGGACGGGAGGTCAAGGTCAACGACCTCATCCGCGGAGAGGTGGTGATCAATTCATCGATTCTCGATGATAAGGTGCTCTTCAAAAGCGCCGACGATCTTCCCACCTATCATCTTGCGAATATTGTCGATGACCATCTAATGGAGGTGTCGCATGTGATCCGTGGGGAGGAATGGCTTCCCTCCGCTCCTCTGCATGTGTTGCTGTATGAGGCTTTCGGATGGACCGACACCATGCCGCAGTTCGTGCATCTGCCGCTCTTGCTCAAACCTGTGGGCAACGGCAAGCTTTCAAAACGTGACGGCGATAAACTCGGTTTTCCTGTATTTCCTCTCGAATGGCATGACCCGGCTTCGGGCGAAGTGTCTCCGGGATACCGCGAACGTGGTTATCTGCCTGAGGCTGTCGTGAATTTCCTTGCCTTGTTGGGCTGGAATCCCGGTGACGATGTGGAGCTGATGGATATGTCGACGCTTATTGACAAATTCTCGTTTGAACATTGTTCCAAGGCCGGAGCCAAGTTCGACTATAAGAAAGGACTGTGGTTCAATCACGAATACCTGATGAAGCTCTCCGACGAACGTCTTGCGGAACTTTTCGCCCCCGAACTGGAGCGCAGGGGCATAACCGCTTTCACACCTGAATACATAGGGCGCGCCGCCGGTATGGTCAAGGGTCGTGCCAATCTTATCGGTGACCTTTGGGAGCAGGGTGATTTCTTTTTCAAGGCTCCGGAAGAATACGCTGAAAAGGATGTGCGGAAGCGCTGGAGCGCCGACACTCCCCGCATAATGGAGGAACTGACAGGTGTGCTCGAAGGCATCGACGACATGTCGTCGGCCAATGCCGAGAAGATAGTGCTCGGCTGGATTGAGGAGAAGGGATATCATCTCGGCAACGTTATGAACGCCTTCCGTCTGGCAGTGGTAGGCTCATGTCGCGGACCGCACATGTTCGACATCACCGAACTTATGCCCCGTGAAGAGGTGGTGGCCCGTATACGCCGTGCGGTGGATACCATTCCTGTGCCAGAAGGCTGATGCGGTCTGATGGCACCTGATACAGATATATAGGAGTAAGAGACTTTCCACAAGAAATGCTGATCTCGGACATCTGCCGGGCTGTGGTCGAGGAACCCCTTTACAGTGCGGGAATTATCCTGTACCGGGTCGGTGTGTCTGTTGCTGGCGTCTGTAATGTCAAGGCCAGGCGGCTTGCCGCCGGCCAGAGACGTATATGGCGGAAACTGAAGGCTTCGTTCACACCCGGCGACAAGGTTTTCTGGATTCATGCGGCATCCCTCGGCGAATTCGAGCAGGGGCGTCCGCTGATTGAGATGGTGCGTCGCGAGCATCCGGAGTATAAGATTTTGCTCACTTTCTATTCCCCGTCGGGCTACGAGGTGCGCAAAGATTGGTCCGGAGCCGATTGTGTCTGTTATCTTCCCTTCGACACTCCGCTGAGAGTGAGCCGTTTCATGCGGCTGGCACATCCCGAAATCGCCGTTTTTGTCAAGTATGAGATATGGCGCAACTATCTGCACCGTCTGTACCGTCGCCATGTTCCGGTCTATCTTATGAGCGCGGCGTTCCGTCCCGACCAGTGGTTTTTCCGCAAGGAATCGGCATGGTACGGCCAGTGGCTGAGATGGTTCACCCGGATATTTGTACAGACAGAGGAGAGCCGTCATCTTTTGGAGAGAATAGGCATCACGCAGGTTGATGTTGCAGGAGACACCCGCTTTGACCGAGTGTCTGAGATCAGGGATGACGACAGGGAGGTGCCGGAACTGGAGCGGTTTGCCCGTCTTTGCAATCCCGAACAGCTTCCCGTGATGTTGGCGGGGAGCAGCTGGCCTCAGGATGAGGAAATCTATGCGCCATGGTTCAACGCACATCCCGATATTCCGCTTATTATCGCTCCCCACGAATTTGACGCGGAGAGAATAGAGGGGATAAGGCGGCGATTCTCCAACGGAGTAGTGCTCCTCAGCGAGATGGAGTGTGATCCGGATGCTGCTTCCGGATGTCAGGTGCTTGTGATGGACTGCATGGGGCTCCTGTCATCGGCGTACAGATATTGCGACATAGCATACGTGGGAGGAGGATTCGGCGCCGGTATACACAATCTGAATGAGGCCGCAGTCTATGGCGTTCCCGTCATATTCGGGCCTAACCATACCCGCTTTGTGGAAGCGCTCGACCTTGCCGCGCTCGGCGGAGGGATAGCCATAGCCGGCAGAGAGGGCTCCGAGCATTGGATGGGACTCCTTGTCTGCAATTCAGAAGAACGGCTCCGGCGAGGTCGCTGGGCCGCCGAGTACATCTCCGAGAAACAAGGTGCCACCGAACGCATTTACAACTCCATATTCCGTCAGATATGCCCGTCGATGGAGTAGTTGAGAAAGTCATCGAAGGGCTTCAGCAGACGCATGAGGCCTGAGATGGTGGATAAGGCTTTGGAAGACAGCATCAGACGGTCGGGAAGAGGAGCGGTGGCCGTGAACCAGCGGGGTTTCAGAAGATCGATATGTTCCCAGTCTTTCGGGAATCCCTTGGGTGCGGTTTTCAGAAGTTCTTCGCCCACAATGGGATAATGCTTTGCGAACTCGGGATTCCGGATAATCTCGAGATATTCCTCCACATTGTCGAAAATGTCCTGGCGGATTGATTTCAGGATCGGGGCAGACGGATTCCATGCGCCTCCGGCCACGCACGACGCTCCCGGCTCGAGATGGACATAATAGCCGCAACGTGGACTTTTCTTGCCTCCGTTGGGGTTGATATAGATGCCGATATGTGTTTTGTATGGAGTCTTGTCGGCAGAGAAGCGTGTGTCACGGTAGATACGGTAGATGCAGTCGGACGGTGTGAGCCGCGCTGCGTCCGGGTCGAATTTCGCGACTTCTGCAATCAGACGGAGAGCAATCGCCTCGGACCTGTTCCGCACATCGAGCCAGCGCTCTTTATTGGTGTTGAACCATTCTCTGTTGTTGTTGAGCTTAAGCTCATTCAGAAATTCAAATATAGTTTGCATGTATTATACAGCCTCTTGTTTTTCTTATTAGAGTATTTTTTATGTATTCCGATATTCAGACAATGCCGTCTCTATGGTGAGTCAGAATATTTCGTAATCGGTCGACGTGACCTGGAACTCGGTGCGTCGATTGATCTGATCGGCAGCATCACGGTCTTCCTCGCTTTCGAGATCTTCAATAAATTCCGGAGTCAGCACAGTCTCTTCCGCAAACTGCGGGTACTCCTTGTTGATGCGTTTGGTAATCTTTTTCGGCATGGATTTGCCATAGCCTTTCCAGGACAGGCGGTCCGGCGCTATGCCGGCATCCACCAGATAATCCACCACGCTTTTCGCCCTCCTTTCTGAAAGACCGATATTGTATTCTTCGGTTCCGACGCGGTCCGTATGCGCCCCCATCTCTATCGTGACGTTCGGATTTTCGTTGAGAAGTGTGACCATCTCGTCGAGAGCCGTCTTCGATTCGGGACGCAACGTGGCCTTGTCGAAATCATAATAGATATTCTCCACTACCTGCGTCTTGTGGACGGCCGCCAGCACGAAGTCTACGCCGTAATCGGCATCCTCTTCGGCAATGTCCGACTCAAATTCCTGCTTGACATTGAGATAACCCTTGGCGCCGGCGAGCATTACGTATTTCACGCCCCGGTCAAGGTTGAACTTGAAAGAGCCGTCATCGCGCGCGACTTCCTTCTGGTTGGAGCCGTCATCGCCTACTATGCGGATTATGGCGTTCGGTACCGGCTCGTCATCCTTGTCTACGACATAGCCCGAGATTGTTATTTTGATTTCCGGAAGCAGGAAGCTGTATATGTGGTCATAGCCCTTGGCATCGCCACGGTTGGAGGAGAAAAAGCCGGATTCCCCCTCTCCGAACGTGATTCCGAAATCATCGCCTGAACTGTTCATCGGCAGTCCGAGATTGTCTACGCTCCAGCGGTCGCCGGTGGAATTAAGGCGTGCCTTGAAAAGGTCGAGACCTCCGAATCCGGGATGTCCGTCGGATGAGAAATATAGAAGAGAGTCGGTGCGGACGTAGGGAAACATCTCGTCGCCAGGGGTATTGATTTGTTCTCCAAGATTTTCGAGGCTTCCGGCACGTTCCTTCAGATTTATTCTCCAGATGTCCTTGCCGCCGAATCCTCCCGGCATATCGGAAGAAAAATAGAGATAAGTGCCATCGGGCGATACTGCGGGATGCCCCATAGCCGATAAAGTATCGGCGGTTATTTCAAACTTCTGCGGTGCACTCCATGTCGCGTCGCTTCGTCTTGAGGTGAATATCTCGACTGTGGTAGGAGCGTCGGGCAGACGCCTCGCCATGGTCAGATACATGGTTTGTCCGTCGGGAGAGAAACTCACGATCCCCTCGTCGTTTTCCGAATTAAGCTCACCTTCGGCAGGCTCAGGACGCTGCCAGTTACCCTTCTCATCCTTTTTGGAGAAAAAGATGTCTGATTTTTTTGTTCCGGTAATTTCCGACTTGTTGGTGCCGGTCGCTTTTTCGTTGGAGGAAGTGAAATAGATGGTATTCAGTTCTTTGTCGAGGAACATCGGCGCGAAGTCGGCCCGTCTGGAATTGAACAGTTTTGCCGCTTTTACCTGATAGCGGGTTTTCTTGTCCGATTTTGCTCTTATGGCTCCCTGGCAACCTCGAAGACCCTCCTTGGCGAGCAGATCGCCGGGACAAAGTTTCAGATATTTCATGTAGGCATCGATGGCGGCCTGATATTTCCCCTCCATCTGCAGAGACCTCCCTAAATAATAATATGCTGTCGAATCCGGATATTCGTACCGGATTGCGTTCTGATAAGCTCCGGAGGCGCGGGCGGCCATGTTCAGCCTCCGGTAACAGGTTGCCATTTGATATGCCACTTCCCCGCGCAGCGCGCGGTCCTCCCGGGGCTTGAGTTTGCCGTAGACAGAGCGGTATGTTTTCGCAGCCTCGAAATATTCGCCGCGTTCGAACTGCTCGTTGGCCACAGAGAGTTTCGGAGTCTTGCACGATGTAAGGAAAAGGAGCGCGATGAAAGCCGTTATCACAGTCTTTATCGACACTGGAGATATGATCGGATGTCTGAAATAAGCCATAAATGGAAAGAGCATCGGGAGTCTGTCCCGGTGCTCTTGAATAACGTTTTACACACCCTTCATATTGCCAGATTATCTCTTCTTGGCGCGGCGTCTGACACCGGTTGCCTGCTCAAGGCCGGCGGCGATGTCATCGAATATTTCGTCGACTATGCCGATGCCGTTCACAGGAATGTATTTATTCTCCTTCAGATAATAATCGCGCAATGGCATTGTCTGGCTGTGGTAGACATCAAGACGGGTCTTGATTGTGTCTATATTGTCATCTGTACGGCCTGTTTCTTGTCCACGTTTGATCATGCGGTCCACAAGTTCCTCTTCGGGGACTTCGAGACCGATCACCGCATGAAGTTCGGTTCCGCGTTTGCGGAATAATTCCTCAAGGGCCTCGGCCTGCGCGATGGTGCGGGGGAATCCGTCGAGCACCACGCCGTTTTTAGCGGCGGCCTCGCTGTCGAGCACGTCGTCGAGGATGCGGATCATGAGGTCGTCCGGGATGAGTTGCCCTTTCGAAATGAATTCATTGGCAGTGCGGCCCAATTCGGTGCCGCGTTTGATATGGTCGCGGAGGAGCTCGCCTGTCGATATATGGTAGAGACCATATTCGTCTATGAGTTTGGCGCTTTGTGTGCCTTTGCCGCTTCCCGGGGCTCCGAATATAGCTATGTTCATAATAATTCCTATCGTGTTATTTTTTCTTATTTATGGTGTGTCTTTACATTGCCGAACAAGTTGCCACCCGGCAAGGTTCACTCTTCGTCGATCACATATATATCCTTGAGGTTGCGCACCTTCCCGTCGAGATCAAGGCCGTATCCTATAATGAATTTCGGCGGAATGGAGAACGCCACATAGTCGGGAACGAAGCCGGTTTTCGAACTTTCCGGCTTGTGAAGCAGCGTTACGAAGCGTATCGACCGAGGGTTGCGTTTTTTCAGGTCCGATACCATCATGGATGCTGTCAGCCCGGTGTCCACGATATCCTCCACGATAACGACATCCATGCCCTCGATATCCTCGGTGAGTCCCATGATTTCCTTCACCTTACCTGTGGAAGACGTGCCTTCGTAGCTTGAATACTTCACAAAATTGATACGGGCGTTATTGAGTCCGACTTCGCGAAACAGGTCAGCGGCAAAGATGAACGCGCCGTTGAGCACACACAGAAAGAGTGGATTTTTTCCTTTCAGGTCCTCCCTAAGTTCCGAGGCCACTCTCTTTACCTCTCTGTCTATTTCGGCGCTGGTGAGATATGGCACGAATGTAAGGCCGTCAACCGAGACTTTATTATCCATAATCAATGTGGTGGGTCTAAATGATTTTTTTAAATCAGGTTTCTTTTTACTGCCCTTTGCGGCTGATGGATTGACTGCAGACGGCAGATGGAATTATTCTGCAAATTTAGCAAAAAAATGTTATTTGTTTCTGACCGATAGCAAAAAATAAGGAAATTTTAGTAAATTTGCATTATGCGCCCTCGTAAAGATATATTGGTGTCGGTATGTTTTATTGTAGTCACTTCGCTATTGGTCATGGCGATATGGTGGGCGTGGAGGCAATATGTGACGGATCCTCCATACGTGGATCCGGAGCAGTTTCCGGTGAGAGGAATTGATGTGTCGTCGCACAACGGGATGATGAATCTTGACGCGGCTGCCAGGGATGGAGTGGAATTCATCTGGATAAAGGCTTCGGAAGGTGCCGACTTCCGCGATGCCAATTTCGCGCTCAATTATCAGAAAGCCCAGCATGCAGGGCTAAAGACCGGAGCGTATCATTTTTTTCGGTTCAACCGTGGAGGGGTGGAGCAGGCACTGAATCTGCTTAGGGTGGTGAGCGGACGCCGTCTCGAGTTGGGCATAGCCGTAGATGTCGAGGAACATGGCAATCCCCGTACTGATACTGACAGCGTGCTCCAGCGTCTGCAGACCATGACCGAATACCTGAATCTGCGCGGATACAGAGTGACGTTCTATACAAATAAAGACGGGTATGCCAAATACCTTTCCGAATATTTCCGCGGATTCCCGATGTGGATATGCTCTTTTACCGATGATTCGGTTGGCGATGACTGGGCATTCTGGCAATATGACCACCATGCGAAGGTCAAGGGAATCCAGGGTGACGTCGACATGAACGCATTCTGCGGTTCACGGGAGCAGTGGGATTCATTATGGCGCCGTCCGGTGCCGGGAGTGGCATATCCTCTCCGACCGGAGAAGTAATCAAAATAAAAGGGTATCAAATTCCGTTTCTATACAATAATAAGTACATAATAAAAGGCTGTATGGTCCGTGTAACGCGGGCTGACAAAAATATATGGATTTGAAACGATTCAACTTTTCGGTGCGCCTTACGCTGGTTGCGGTCATGGTAATGGTCGCCGCTTTTGCCGCGCAAGCACTGAATCCCGACTATTACTCATCATCCTCGCTGCTTTCCTCCGGGAAGTGGGCCAGAGTCATAACCGAAGGAAACGGAATGCGGCTCATATCGACGGCGACCCTCCGGAAACTCGGATTCGAAGATCCCTCCAGAGTCCGGGTCTACGGATTCGGCGGAAGAATGTTGCCCGAGATCCTTTCCGAGTCGATTCCAGATGATCTGCCGCCGGTTCCCTCTGTGGTCACACCGAAGGGAGTGGTGTTCTTTGCCGTGGACCTCAACACATGGACTGTCGGTGCAAGAGACAGCAGACGTCCGTACGGACATGAAGTGAATCCTTACACGGGACTGAGCTGTTATATAATAGGAGAGGGTGGCCCTGCTTTTGAAATGTCCCGAGCCGAGCTTCCGTCGTCGGCTTCAGGAACGGTAAGCACTTTTACCGAACGCATTGTCCATGAGCGTGACCTTTACAATCCCGGTCTGTCCGGGCGTACTTTTCTCGGAGAGGATTTCAGAGCGAACAAGTCGCAGACTTTCTCGTTCACTCTTCCCGACAATGCTTCGGGAGATGCCGTTGCCCATGTCCGCTTCGGTACGCATACCTCCAACGGCACATCCTTCATTGTGGTGTCGGCCAACGGCAAACAGCTTCCGGCCGGCACGAGCGATGAGATAAAACCATGTGGCAAGGATCAGTTCATGAACATGACATCAAGCGTGAAGGAAATCGAGGGATGTGGAGACAAACTCGACATCAAGATAGATTTCAGCTATTCCGGAGCGCTGTTCCATGCCGGACTCGACTATATAGAGGTGTTCTATGAGCGTAGTCTTTCTCTCAGGGACGGCCAGCTCTACTTCTTCGACAGCTATTCCGGCAGCGAGGAAGTGCGGGTGAAGGGTTGTTCGGCTTCCACACAGATATGGGATGTGACAGACCGTTTCGCCCCGGCGCTTGTGAACTGTAGTCTCAATGGGACGGAGGCGGCTTTTGTAGCCCCGAAAGGCTATCATGAATATGTCGCTTTCAATCCCGAATCTGTCGCTGTGGAGGTCGAGGCCGGAAGAAGTGAGGCCGGAAGAAGTATAGCCAATCAGGACCTGCACTCGCTTCCCGTCCCTGATATGGTTATCATCACGCTTCCCGATTTCCGCGAGGGCTCCGAGAAGATCGCGCAGCTGCACCGTGATGTCGACGGAATGACGGTCCATGTTCTTCTTGCCAACGATATTTATAACGAATTCTCCGGAGGACGTGCCGATTTCAGCGCGTTTCGCCGAATCATGAAGATGTGGCACGACCGTGAGGGAGGGGAGCGTCTTAAATACTGTCTCCTGATGGGCAAGCCCACTTTCGATCCGCGGCATCAGATGCAGGAAACTCTGGAATGTGGATATTCTCCCATGTTGATCTGGCAGTCCCCTGATGGAGACTCTGAGATAAACTCTTTCTCCAATGATGACTATATCGGTATGCTCGAGGATGTGGAGTCGGGCAGATTTGTGATAGGCAACGCGAAAATCAATGTTGCCGTTGGCCGCCTTCCGGTCAAGACATCGGCTGAAGCTCTTGCCATGGCCTCGAAAATAGAGAAATATGTCAAGAATCCCAACTATGGCGCATGGCGGAACAAAGTGATGATAATAGCCGATGACGGCGACAACGGAAATCATCTTGCCCAGGCAGAAGCTGTATACGATAATTTGAGATCTTCCGGCAACGGAAAGAGCTTTCTGTACGACAGACTGTATCTTGACTCTTATCCGCTTGAGTACTCAAGTGTGGGCGCCATCTATCCGAAAGCGACCGAAAGAATGCTGCGTAACTATAATGACGGGGTGCTTCTGACAAATTATATCGGCCACGGATCTACCACTGGCTGGGGCCATGAGCATCTCTGGGATTGGCCCGACATAATCGGCATGACCAACAGGAATCTGACTTTTATCTACGCGGCTACATGTCGTTTCAACTGCTGGGACTCGCAGGAGGTGTCAGCCGGAGAGAGATTAATGCTTAATCCCGATGCCGGAATAATCGGCATGATGGTGGCGAGCCGCTCGGTCTATATAGATCAGAACGGAAAGCTCAACGGGTATACGTCGAGCAGATTCTTTGTCCGTGACGAGGATGGCCTTCCGCTCCGTTTCGGAGACGTTTACAGGGAAGGTAAAAATATGTATGCCACCAATACCAACAAGCTCAGATATTGTTTTATGGGAGATCCCGCCTTGCGCATACCCTCTCCTTCATATTCGGTGGATATCGAAAGCATCAACGGCATTGCGCTCAAATCGGCTGAAGAACTCCCGGAGGTGAAAGCTCTCGGCAAGATGAAGCTGGAGGGAGTTGTAAGGACTTCAAAAGGAGATGTCGATACGGAATTTGACGGCACTGTTAATCTGCAGGTATATGATGCCGAAAGGGTCATTACAACCTATGGCAACGGAGATGACGGCGTCCAGAAAATGTATAACGACCGCAAGACACGCCTTGCCGCTGTCTCGGTGAGGGCGGAAGGAGGTCGGTGGAAGGCTTCGGTAAATATGCCTCCGGAGATAGAGAACAATTATTCACCGGCACGCATAGTGGCATACGCATGGGACGGCCACGGGAAGGAGGCAAACGGAGAGACCGAAAAATTTTATGTTTATGGAATCGAACCTGAGGTGGAGACGGATACTGTCGGTCCCGAGGTGGAGTATTTCTATCTTAACAACGAACGCTTCGAGACCGGAAGTGTGGTGAACTCCAATTCCCTTGTCATTGCCCGCGTGAGCGATGCTTCGGGAATAAATATTTCCGATGCCGGAATCGGACACAAGATGTCCCTCACTCTTGACGGCGCCAGGACATTTGCAGATGTGGACAGTTACTTCGAGTCGGACCCGGAGACACCCGGAGCCGGTGTTATAGCATATCCTCTCTCGGATGTCGCTCCAGGAAGCCACTCGCTTGAACTTACTGTCTGGGACAACGCCAACAACAGCTCGAAGGCGAAGATCGACTTCCAGGTTGCAGCGGCTTCCGATCCGGTGATCTATGATATCTATACCGACTGCAATCCCGCCTCTGAGAGCGTGGTGTTCACCATTGAGGTGGATCGTCCCAACACGCTGCTCGGCACCTCTGTCGGAGTCTATGACCTGAACGGCAAGAAGGTATGGGGATACGATTCCACCGTCAGCACCGATGCATCGAGCCGAATCTCGAAGCAATGGGATCTGCGCGACTCTTCGGGAATCCGCGTGCCGCGCGGCATATACATCTATCGTGCCTCCGTCGAGACTCCGGAGGGCACCTATTCATCAAAATCGAAGAAACTTGCCGTTACGGCACAGTGACTGCAATAGTAATGAATCATACTGGCAATACCCCCATGCTTCCGGAGCCTACGCTCCGCCGGTTGCCGTGGTACCTCGCTTACATAGATATCCTTAAAAATCGAAATGTAGAGTTCGTGTCATCCACCAACATATCCAAGGCGCTCAGTGTCGACGCTTCCCAGATTGCCAAGGACCTCTCGTTTCTGAATCTGAAGGGAAAGACGAGAATCGGATACGAAGTCGGGGCTCTCTCCTCGGCGCTTGAGGATTTTCTCGGTTTCTCACGCCGGCACAAGGCGTATGTGATAGGGGCAGGAAGCCTCGGGACAGCTCTGATACAGGATTCGGGCCTCTCCAACTATGGCCTTGAGATTGTGGCCGGGTTTGACATCAACCCCGTGCGGGTGGGACGGAACGAGTGCGGGGTGCCGATTCTGCATGTCGATGATATCTACGCCAGAATGGAGAGCGAGCCTGCGGAAATTGCAATTCTCACCGTTCCCGTCGACTCCGCCCAGGAATCGGCCGACATAGCAGTAGGAGCGGGAATACGCGCCATCTGGAATTTCACTCCTTACCGGGTGAAAGTGGCTGATGGCATAGTCATGGCCAATACATCGATTTATGCGCATCTCGCGCTAATATTCAACCGCTTGAACACACTCTGACGTATGAAGATATTTGCAGCTGTCGGCAATCATGCCGGATTTATCCCGGCCTATGGCGAATCAGTAGTCCCGTCGGATCGAGACATCCCGCACGGATTCTGGTACGAGATTCCCGACTCTTCGATAATAAGGAGCGGCAATCCGTTTTTCGTGCCTGATTTCGATACTCGGTTTGTGGCGCTTCCATCCATAGCCGTAAGGATATGCAAGCTCGGCAAGGGTATTGCTCCCAGATTCGTGCCGAGATATTATGATGAGGTGACATTTGGACTGTCGGTGGTGGCGGCGGACAGACTCGGGGATTCGATGGTCCGCGGATTGCCATGGCAGCTGTATGCTCGGCCGGTTCATCCCGGCGGAGGAATGCGGAGGGAAATTCTTGATAAAGGCTGGAGGAAACGAGGTGGCATGGTCGCTGGATTCGGCTTGCCGCCATATCGGGGAGATAATCTCGGAAATCAGTCGCGGGTGCACCATAAAGACGGGTGACATTATCCTTCCGTATATATCGTCTGCAGGTATCCGGCTTCTGCCCGGCGACCATATTTCGGTTATGACAACAGACAGTTCCAACATACTTGAGATAAACGTGAAATGAATCTAAAGCCTTTATTTGCAATACCGCTTGTTTTATCGGCACTCTGTGCCTCTGCGGTGGGTGTGTCCACATTCAATTATGAGTTCGCGGAAAATTCACGTCTTACCTCAGGACACTGGGTAAGGGTATCTGTCGACAGAACCGGCATATACGAGATCTCCTACGACAGACTTCGGGAGCTTGGATTCAGCAATCCGGAAAAAGTCGGCGTATTTGGATGCGGAGGCAGAATGCTCGGCTATAATTTTACTGATGGCAGAGGAGTCCGTCTCATGGAGGATGACCTGACCGGAGTGAGCGTGGCACATGGCGACGGCAAGCTGGTTTTTTATGGTGTCGGAACGGAAAACATAAGTTTCGGCAAAGATCGTTTCCAGGCGGCTCCGATGAATATATACACAGACAAAGGGCACTACATGCTTGGAGAATGCGAGGATATTGTCTCCATGATGCCGATGAATTACAATCCGCAATTGGTCACCGCGGACATGCCGATAGGTCTCGGATATCATTACCATGAACTTGACCTGCATCAGAATAATGACCATACCGGACAGATGTTCTACGGAGAGGACTGTCTGGAATCCTCGCGCTATTCATGGGCTGCACCAATGCCGTTTGCAGTTCCGGGCGAAATGCTCGAGGTGAGCCTGTCGGCCTATATCGGAGGTGGCGCAAGTTCCACTCCGGTGACCGTTACAGCTATGCTCAACTACAATGTGACTTACGGTCAGGGGAAGATGTCCGGCCTTACAAGCCCCGTGACAGTTAATGTGACCGGTCCTGGAAGATACAATTTTGACAGTCCCTCGGATATGATGGGGATAAAAGAGCTGTCCGGGCAGACCAATCCCGTTTTCAGCCTCCATGTGACCGATATCAGCGATGCCAAGGTATTTGCAATCGACAATTGCGTGATAACCTACGGCAAGAGTCTGTCCGGGGTGTCGCCGACCAGGCTTACGCAGGAGACAATCCGGATTCCCTTCGCAGGAGGAGCCGAACAGCAATTCTCGTTTCCGGTTCCGGTCGGAACGGATGTGTACGATGTTACCAATCCGGAGACCCCGCTCAAAGTCAATGTTTCGGGAGGGAAGGCTTACTTCCCCAATGACGGTCGTGACCATGACTTCATTGTGGTGAATCCTGAAAGACATTATTCTGTCGGAGACGACGCTACTCCTATTCTCAATCAGAATCTGCATGCGGAAGCGGCGAAAGGATGTGATTTTCTGATCATATCGGTTCCGGAGTATATCGGGGAGGCCCGGCAGATTGCGGCACTCCATGAGAAGTATGACAAAATAAGGGTGCTGGTCGTGGATCCGCAGACTGTGTACAACGAATTCTCGTGGGGCAATCCTGATCCCATGGCGTACAGGGCGCTTGCCAAGATGTTGTATCAGAGTCCGGCGCGTAAGCTTAAGAATGTGCTGCTGTTCGGTCCGGTGACAGGAAATCTCAGGGGGGTAGGAATCGTCCGGCCGCATCAAACCCGTCTGATAGCATATCAGCAGCCGCTGGATCTTCCCTCCACAGAGATTCCGTTCGCGATGGATTTCTACGGCATGATGGCGGACAACATCCCTTCGGTAAAGACGATGCATGACAGCAGAATGGAGGTTGGTGTCGGTCTGCTTTCGGTGGAGACTCCTGCCGAGGCACACCGGGCTGTCAGCAAGGTAAAGGAATACATGGAGGAGACCGACTGGGCATGGATGGTGAACGAGTCCTTCTCATACAGCTGTCCCGGCGATTCTCATTCTCACGACGAACAGGCCTGCAAGATACACGATGTGATTCAGAAATACTCGGGAGGTCATCACGATACCCGTTTCCGCCACACCACATTGCGTATTGATGAACACGGATATGATAAAAGTCGTGCCCTTTGCAAAAAAATTTTGGAGAGCGGCAAATTGTTCTCAATTTATTACGGACATGCAAATGCGGCTTTTCTGACGCATCAGGGTTATTTTATGAACTCAGCTGATTTCATTGGAATGAAGAACCGGAACATGTTCTTCCATTTCTTCGCCGGATGTGATCTTTCATTCCCTGATGCCGGCAAAAAAGGACTTGGCGAGCTGGCCGTGCTGGGAAATCCGCGTGGTGCAATCGGCTCGATAGCCTCCACCCGCACGGTTTGGTCAAACCAGAACTATGAGCTCAGCAGCCGGTTTATCAATGCCATGTTCAATGCCGACGGCAAGAAAAGGACCGAAGTACCGACCGCAGGAGAGGTATATGCCGAGGCCAAAACCCGTAATTCCAACGCTAATGAGCTTTGTTTCATATATATCGGCGATCCGGCCGTGAAGATGCCGGTATCGGTTGTAGGAGCAGACCTTACAGTTGTCGGAGCGACAGCATTCCGGGCCGGGGATGTGGCCGTGATAGAGGGGAGGGTGAAAGACTTTGCTGGTGAATACGATGAGGATTTCAACGGGGATGTGGTGATAAAGCTCGCTCGGCCCGAATACCGCGAGGTCGTGTTCACCCGTGAATCCAACGGCAGTTTAGAGTCTATATATCAGTATTATGATGATACTATGATTTCTGCCGTGCGCGGAGAAGTGCGGCGCGGCTATTTCAAGGTTAAGGTCCCGCTCACCGAGGAGTGCGACAGGTATCTGTCCGCCAAAGGTAAGAATCAGAACCTGCAGGTATATGTTGGTTTTTATGACAGGGTGCGCCAGCTTGGCGGCTCTGGCTACACCAATCTGCCTATGGCGATGTATGATGCCCCGGTCGACGCCACTGTCGAGAAGGATGTGACCGATCCGGACGTGAAGGCGGAATACGACCCCTGGCTCGATGCGCTGCGGGTGGTGGTCAGCGATGACGTTGCCATAATGCCAGGTATCGGAGCGGGCAGCGGGACTCGTCTCAAGGTGGATGGTCACGAAGTGGAGATTTCCGTAAAGGAACGTTACAATGAATCGGCGTTGAAGGAATACACCGCCCTTGTACCGGCCATGCATCTTGCCGAAGGGGAGCACACCGTGACCGTATCGGCCTCCGATGCGGCCGGCAACACCACCCCGGAGGTCTCTTTCAAGTTCGTGAAGAAACTCTCCGGCTCTCTCCGGCTCGAAGCAGGTTCGGAGGTGGCCGTCGATACCATGTCCTTCTCAATGGAGGGATATCCGGACGGGGAGACAATGCGGTTTGTGGTGGTGGACCGCCATGGGAATGTCAAGGACAGCATGGACGTCCGCTCTGCGCGTTTTTCGTGGGAGAAGATGCTGCTTCCCGCAGGGACATACCGCGCATGCGTGCGCTCAGAATCGGCCAAAGGTGCCAGACTATGTTCCAACTGGGTCGAGTTCTCGGTGATTGACTGATAAATAGGACTGATGAGACGGACAGCCTCGCGCCGTTATGATACTCTATGGCGGCAATAATTAGGGTAAAAACAAGTTTATAGATATAGACTCCGGCAGATTCCGGAGGCTTTAAGACAGATGAATCAAAGAATAACGTCAATATGCGTGCTGCTCGGCACGGCGGTTTCCGTCGCGACAGCGGAGAACGACATCAAGGACAACGAGTTCAACCCGGTCAACACCGGAGTGACCACGCTGAGCATTGCGCCGGATGCGCGCGGAAGTTCCATGGGTAACCTCGGAGCGGCGACCGATCCGGATATGAACTCGCAGTTCTGGAATCCCTCCAAGTATGCTTTCGCATATTCCCAGGGAGGTCTTTCTCTTTCCTATACCCCTTGGTTGCGCAAGATTGTCAACGATATTTTCCTCGCCGACCTTTCCGGCTATTATAAACTCGGCAGCGGCGACAATCAGGCGCTCAGCGCCACGTTCCGCTATTTTTCGCTCGGAGAGGTCACAACCGGCGAGTACTCTTCGGGAGGAAACGGTGGCGGCGTGACGCAGACCATCAACCCGTACGAGATGGCGCTGGATATCGGTTACTCGCGCAAACTCTCGTCGAAGTTCTCCATGGGCGTGGTGCTGAGATACATCCTTTCCGACCTTGCTTATCAGGACCTGCAGACCGGCGAGCAGAACAATGCGGCGCATGCCTTCTCGGTGGACTTGTCGGGATATTACACCACATTTCCGATGATAGGGCGCAACGAATGTCAGTTCTCATGGGGCTTCGACCTCTCCAATATCGGTACTAAAGTCTCCTACGACAACGGCACCAACAATGCTTTCCTGCCGGCCAATCTGCGACTCGGAGCTAATTTCATGTTCCCGCTTGCCGATTACCACACTTTGGCGATCGGTCTGGATCTCAATAAACTTCTTGTGCCCACCAAACCACGACCGAAGGATTTCGACATGTCTACTTCCGAGGGTCAGACGGCCTACAACGAAGCTCTTGACAAATGGAACACCATGTCGCCGATTACAGCCATTTTCAAGAGTTTCTCTGATGCTCCTGGGGGCGCAAAAGAGGAGCTTCAGGAGATAGGGGTGTCGTTTGGTGCGGAATATGTCTATAACCAGCAGTTTTTCGTCCGTGCCGGTTATAATTATGAGAATGCCAACAAGGGAGGACGCAGCTATTTCGCGTTTGGAGCGGGCTTCTCGCTCAATGTGGTGCGTCTTGACGCATCCTACATGCTGGCGACTGCCCAGAGCAGTCCGCTCGACCAGACGCTCCGTTTCTCGCTAACATTCGACATGGATGGTCTGCGCGACCTTATGGGACGCCGCCGCAGATGACGGACCGGCATGTTAAAAATGATTATATGAGATATGTACAGAATAGGACAGGGTTATGATGTCCACAGGCTTGTGCCGGGGCGCGATCTCCGGCTGTGCGGAATAAAGGTGCCGTACGAGCTCGGACTCCTCGGACACAGCGACGCCGATGTGGCGATACACGCTCTCTGCGATGCCATACTCGGCGCTCTCGCCATGCGGGACATAGGATATCATTTTCCCGATACATCGGAAGAATACAGCGGGGCCGACAGCAAATTGCTGCTGGCCCGCGTCTGTGAAATGATGAGGGATGCGGGGCGCGAGATCTGCAACGTGGATATCACCATCTGTGCGCAGCGTCCGAAGCTGTCGGGATACATCGGAGAGATGAGTGAGACGCTCGCTGAGGTGCTCGGTGTCGACTCGGGACGTGTGTCGGTCAAAGCCACCACCACGGAACATCTCGGTTTCACAGGACGTGGCGAGGGAATTTCGGCTATGGCCGTGGCCCTTCTCCGGAAGTCGGATCTCACCTGAGAAGAGACGCGCTCTATGTCGGTGGTGCTGTATCATGTTCTTGTGCTCGGGGTGGTCGCTCTTGCGGTGCTCAGAGGTTTCAGAATGAAATTTTTCCGTCAGCTTCCGTCCGTGATCGGAACAGCTTTCGGAATTGTGTGTGCAAGGATTTTCACCGCCCCTCTCTCCGACATTATAAAGGGAGCGTTTCCTTGGATTCAGGGAAGTGTCTCGGAGAGTTTTACTTATGGGATCGTTGCCGCTTCGTTCGTGTTTATGGCCGTTTATGCGGTGTTCCGTACGGTGACATCCTTTCTTCTCTCAGTATTCAGGGAGACAGACTCGACGATTCTCGACAACATAGGAGGGTCGCTGTTCACTCTTTTTGAATATATGCTGCTGGTGTCCATGGCCTACAACCTCATCCTCGGATTCGACAGCGGCTCTGTCCTGCTGAAGTCGATGAAATCAGACGACGGCAATATTGTGGAGGAGGTGATGCTTCTTGCGCCGGCTGTGCTCGGGTGCGAGGGTCCCGATGAACTCGCCCACCGCATCCAGCTCGAGGAGGCGAAGAAAATATCCATCAATGATTCCTCTCTCCATGAAACACATCCGGGGCTTACGGTTGTTATTGATTTAGACCCGGAGCGTGCGTAATGTCGGCTTCACTGAGGGTCGTGGTTATGAAATGAATTAAAATACTATAGTATATAACTGATTATGCTTAAAGTCAAGGATCTTCACGCGGAAATCAACGGTAAGGAGATTCTCCGCGGAATAAATCTCGAGGTGCGTCCCGGCGAGGTGCACGCCATAATGGGGCCGAACGGCTCGGGCAAGTCCACATTGTCGATGGTGCTTGCCGGCAATCCCGCATATAACGTCACCGGAGGCGAGGCTGAGTTTTACGGCAAAGACCTTCTTGCGATGCCGCCGGAAATAAGAAGTCATGAGGGACTGTTTCTCGGATTCCAGTATCCGGTAGAGATTCCGGGTGTTTCGATGGTGAATTTCATGCGTGCCGCTGTCAATGCCAAACGGGAATATTTCAATGAGCCTCCGATGAGCGCCACAGATTTCCTCAAGATGATGCGTGAGAAGCGCGCCGTGGTGGAACTCGATACCAAACTCGCATCCCGCTCCGTCAATGAGGGCTTCTCCGGAGGCGAGAAAAAACGCAACGAGATTTTCCAAATGGCCGTGCTCGAGCCGCGACTCTCTATTCTCGACGAGACCGATTCCGGCCTCGACATCGATGCACTCCGGATTGTGGCTGAAGGTGTCAACAAGCTGAAGACCGAAAACAACGCTACCATAGTGATCACACACTATCAGCGTCTGCTCGACTATATCAAGCCTGATTTCGTTCATATCCTCTATAAGGGGAGGATTGTGATGACGGGCGGCCCCGAGCTCGCTCTTGATCTCGAAGGCCGGGGTTATGACTGGATCAAGGAACAGGTGGACCGAAAAGACTGATGCCTATGTCTGCTGTAACTCAATATATAGAACTGTTCTGCGGGCACCGTGCGATGATCGACGCCAATGGTGCCGGGCCGCTCAATCTGTTGCGTGATGAGGCGTGTCGTGTGCTTGAGAAGCACCCGCTGCCTGCCAAGGGAGCGGAAGATTATCAGGACACGGATCTTGACGCGATGCTCGCTCCCGATTTCGGTCTGAACCTCGATAAGATAGAGATAGATGTAAACCCGGCTGCCACTTTCCGGTGCGATGTTCCGCTTGTGAAGTCGTCACTCTTTCTGATGGAGAACGACACACTTGTTTCCGCGGAGGGCGCCGAAGATTCTCTCCCGGAAGGAGTTCTGGCGGGAAGTCTGCGGAAATTTGCCCGCGAGTACCCTGATCTTGTGGAGAAATATTACGGGAAGGCCGCGGGGTTGGAGAATCCGATTGTGGCACTCGACACAATGTTTGCCCAGGACGGTCTTTTCCTCTACGTGCCGCGCGGGGTCAGGCTCGAGCGGCCGGTACAGCTTGTCAACATACTCTCCAATCTACATCCTCTGATGGCAGTGCGCCGTGTGCTTGTAGTGCTCGAGGAGGGAGCGGAGGCGGAAATTCTTGTATGCGACCATACACAGCGAGATGGCGTTCAGTTCATGGACCTTCAGACCGTCGAACTGTTTGTGGCCGACGGGGCACGCCTCGATTATTACGAACTCGAGGAATCCTCGCGAGAGACATCGCGCCTTTCCGCCCTCTACCTCAGACAGGGAGCGGACAGCTGCGTGACTGTCGACGGAATAACGCTTTTCAACGGCGAGTCGCGCAACGAATATTTCTGCGATTTCGAGGGAGAGGGTGCCTCGCTGCGACTTTATGGAATGAATATCGGAGATGAGTCCAGGAAAGTCTCTACCTATTCAAGAATAAACCACGCGGTACCGCGCTGCCAGTCCGACGAACTGTTCAAATATGCAGTCGACGATAACGCCAGAGCCGATTTCACCGGTCGGATCCATGTGGCTCCCGGCGCGGTAAAAACCGAGGCTTATCAGTCCAACCGAAGTCTGGTGGGTTCCGACAGCTCAAAGGTTTTCAGCAAGCCGCAGCTTGAGATCTATAACGATGATGTGAAGTGCAGCCATGGTTGCGCCATAGGTCAGCTTGATCCGATGCAGATGTTCTATATGCGCACCAGAGGACTTCCCGAAGCCGACGCGCGACTGTTGTTGCGTCAGGCTTTCATGGCGGATGTGATCGATGCTGTTGGAATCGATTCCCTCCGCGACCGGCTCCGGCTCCTTGTGGAGCGTCGCTTCGCGGGAGCCGACACGGCATGTTCGTCATGTCGCGGCGGCGAGAATCTCTGTGCGGAACAATGCGGATAATTTTATACAGCTATGAAATCAGATAATCTGGATATAGATATCGATTCAATCCGGGAAGAATTCCCGATCTTGCGTCGTGAGGCGGAGAATCAACCCCTCGTATATCTCGACAACACCGCCACTTCCCAGACTCCGTCGGTGGTGGTCGATGCCATAGTCGATATGTACGAGTGCCATAAGGCCAATGTACACAGGGGAGTGCATCTTCTGTCCCGGGAAGCCACCGACATGCAGGAAGCCACGCGCCGACGCGTGGCGGCATATATCAACGCAAGCCCCGAGGAGGTGATTTTCACGCGTGGCACCACTGAAGCCATCAATCTTGTTGCTGCATCATACGGCAGCCGCTTTTCTGAAGGCGACGAGGTGATACTGACGGTGATGGAGCATCATGCCGATATCGTTCCCTGGCAGTTGCTGCAGTCGCGCACAGGAATCAAGCTGCGCGTGGTGGACATTGACGAGAGAGGAGTGCTCGACCTGGAGCAGTACCGCTCTCTGTTCGGTCCGCGCACCGTCATGGCTGCTTTCTGCCATGTCAGCAATGTGCTCGGAACGGTGAATCCTGTGAAAAAGATGATTGCGCTGGCCCATGAACATAAAGTTCCGGTGCTGGTTGACGGCGCGCAGGCCTCTCCCCATCTGAACCTCGACATGAAGGACCTTGACTGCGATTTCTATGCCTTTTCATCGCATAAGATGTACGGCCCTGCCGGAGTAGGAGTGTTGTATGGCCGCAGGGAACTCCTTGAGAGCATGCCTCCCTATCAAGGGGGCGGAGAGATGATCGGTCACGTGTCGTTCGACGGCACCACTTTTGCCGATCTCCCGTTCAAGTTCGAGGCCGGCACTCCCGACTTTGTCGACATCGCAGCATTTGCCCGCTGTATCGATTTTATAGAGAGGGTGGGAATGGAGAATATCGCTCTGCACGAACATGCGCTGCTTGAATACGCCACCGAGAGGATGGCTGGCATTCCCGGTCTCCGCATATACGGCACCGCACCCGACAAGTCAGCCGTGATATCTTTCAATGTAGGCGATATCCACAACTACGATCTCGGTCTGCTGCTCGACCGCCTCGGCGTGGCGGCCATCATTGCGCGCAGCCGCTTATGGAGCGGCTCGGAATCCCCGGCACCGTCCGCGCCTCTTTCGCTGTGTACAACACCCGCGAAGAGGTGGATGTCTTTGTGGCCGCCCTACAGAAGGTGACATCGATGTTTTCGTAGAGAGAAACTGTCGTAAGTGCGGGAGTATCCGCATGGCATAACCGATAGGAAACGGTCCCTTCCGCAACATG
>OFFB01000923.1_pt1 | contig 21381 bp, 14 predicted proteins | sample 1521281 | NCBI WGS metagenome assembly OFFB01 (sample SAMEA3504109, study PRJEB24116) | mouse gut metagenome | biome: mouse gut; feature: mouse-associated habitat; material: faeces | place: Denmark | collected 2011
CTACTAAATAAAGCACATGGTAAACAGCCGCGTAGTAGCCGCGGGTTTCAACCGCGGTTTATTTAGTTTTGCCACCAAGTTCCCACGAAAATAATAATACTACAATCAATCATAACTAATGCAATGAACATTCCCCAGATAATAGAATCGACCCCGGGACGCGGGTTTTCATTTGAAGTTCTCCCCCCGCTGAAGGGCAAAAGCATAGAGACGCTGTTCCGCGGCATCGACAAATTAATCGAATTCAACCCGCGCTACATCAATATCACCACCCACCGCAGCGAACTTGTCTTCAAACAGACCGACGGCGGCCTTTACCAGCGTGTGGCACAGCGCGCACGTCCCGGCACGGTTGCCGTGGCGGCAGCGATACAGAACCGCTACAAGATACCCGTGGTACCCCATATTATATGCAGCGGCTTCTCGAAGATGGAAACCGAATACGCGCTTATCGACCTGTCGTTTCTCGGCATCACGAACGTGCTCGTGCTGCGCGGCGACAAAGCCAAGCACGACAGCAAGTACACGCCCAATGAAAACGGATACCTCCACGCCACGGAACTGCAGCAGCAGATAAACGAATTCAACAAGGGATATTTCATCGACGGAACGAGCATGGACACAGGCCGCGGCACACCGTTTTCATGCGGAGTGGCCGGCTATCCGGAGAAGCATGAGGAAGCGCCCAACTTCGACATGGACCTGCAGTTTCTCAAAGCCAAGGTCGACAACGGTGCCGATTATATCGTGACCCAGCTGTTTTTCGACAACGCGAAATATTTCAACTTCGTGGAACGGTGCCGTGCCATCGGCATCAATGTGCCTATAATACCCGGAATAAAACCGCTAACGAATATCAACCAGCTCTCGGTGCTTCCGAAGATATTCAAGGTCGACATCCCCAGCGAACTGACAGGCCGGCTTATGGCCTGCACCACCGACGAGGAACGCAAAGCCGCGGGCATCGAATGGGGCATCCGACAGGTCAACGAACTTTATGAAGCCGGAGCACCGTCAATCCACTACTACTCGCTCAACGCCGTCGACTCAGTGCGCGAGATTGTAAGGAACACGTTGTAACATCATAATGTAGAGGCAGCATGAAATTCAGCGACATACCGGCACACGACTCCGTCAAGCGACAGCTCGTCGAGATGGTCGACAACAATCACATACCCCACGCGCTTCTGCTCGAGGGGAAAAGCGGTATCGGCAAGATGATGCTCGCTCGCGCCCTTGCGCAGTATATCCACTGCACCGACCGCCGCGACGGCGACAGTTGCGGAGTGTGTCCGTCATGCATCCAGCACAAATCGTTCAACCATATCGACACTCATTTTTCATTTCCTGTAATAAAGCTGAAAAACAGGACCGGAGCCGCCGTATCCGACGACTGGATAGAGCAATGGCGGCAGTTCCTTACCGACTCTCCCTATATGGACATGAACACGTGGGTGGAAATGCTCGGCAATGTCAACGCACAGCCGCAGATATTCGTCGACGAGAGCGGAGAGCTGATACGCAAACTGAATTTCACGTCGCATGCCGCACGCTTCAAGATTGTGCTGATGTGGCTTCCGGAACGTATGAACGAGCCATGCGCCAACAAACTGCTCAAACTGCTCGAGGAGCCGCACGACGACACGCTGTTCATACTCGTGAGCAACGAACCTGCCCGAATACTCCCGACCATCTATTCGCGCCTGCGCCGCATCGAGGTAAAACGACTTGACGACAGTACAGTCGCGCAATATCTCGAGAATTACCGGGAGGTAGGACACGATGCCGCCGAGGGTATAGCACGTCTTGCCGAGGGGAGCATGCTCGAGGCGTTCCACCGTCTTTCAGCATCCGACGAGTCGAGGCAGTTCCTCGACATGTTCATGTCGCTGATGCGTCTCGCATATCAGAAAAAAGTGGGCGCACTCCGCAAATGGAGCAATGATGCCGCCGACTTCGGCCGGGAGAAATGCTGCCGTTTCATGGAATACTGCGAACGGCTGACGGGAGAAAACTACATATACAATCTCCGCGACCCGCGTCTCGTCGCACTCGACAACGACGAGAGCCGATTCAGCGCCAACTTCGCCCGCTTCATCAACGAGCGCAATGTGGAGCGGCTGCGAAGCCTGTTCATCGACGCGCGCCGCGACATAGCAGGCAACGCCAACGCCAAAATAGTGCTGTTTGATGTTGCCGTCAGCATCATATTATGTCTTAAACAGTAACGGACGCCGACAGTCATTTCACAATATATCGTTAGCCATGAGTCATGACAACACCGACGGAGGCACCATGCTCCGTATGCCGTTTCTCAGACAGGTCGCACAGGCTTACGCCGACAACGAACCGGGAAACATTGCCGACTACTGCTTTGTCGTGCCCAACAAACGCAGCGCAGTATTCCTGTCGAAATATTTCAGCGAAGTGCTGACGGCCGGAGGCGCGGAAGCCGCGCTCACTCCGCCGGTAATCACCATATCCGATTTCATATCCGACCTGAGCGACAAAATCGAAGTATCACGCATAGAGATGCTGTTCATACTCTATGAGGTATACTCCGAGATAGTAAAGAAACATCTATCTGACGCCGACATCGCCGCCGGCAAGGGGTTGGTCGACTTCAACCGTTTCCAGTATTGGGGCGACATACTTATCAACGACTTCGGCGATGTGGACAGATATATGGTCGACGCCCGGCAGCTGTTCCGCAATATCGAAGGGCTGAAGGAGATAAGCGCCAACTACCTTACCGAAGAGCAGCTCGAGGTAATCCGCAAATACTGGAACGAAGACCTTGTGCCGGAGCCGGTAAGGGAATTCTGGAATCATGCCGTGCATGTGAATTCATCCCGCAAAGGGAAAGCGGGCAATAAGAATGTGGCAGGATTCGTAAAGCTGTGGCAGGTGATGCAGGAAGTATATGACGGATTCAGGGAACGGCTTAGCGCAGCAGGCTACGGCTACGGCGGCATGATTTACCGCGAGGTGGCCGAACTGTTGAAGGAGATGGATGCCGACGATTTCGACTGCGACCGCTATGTGTTCACCGGTTTCAGCGTATTGTCGGAGTCGGAGCAGTCGATATTCAGGTCGATGCAGCGCATGGGCATAGCCGATTTCTACTGGGACTATGCTTCCCCGGCAATGTATATCAAGGGGAACCGTGCGTCGCGGTTCATAAGCCGCTACGTCAAGGTGTTCCCGTCGCGCTACCGCGTGGGGCTCGACAAGATGGAGGATTATCCGGATATAACGGTGGTAGCCGTTCCGTCGACATTCGGTCAGGCAAAGGCAATCGTGCCGATTTTGCGCCGCCTTTATCCGCAAAGGTTTTCTCACGCCGCAAATTCTTCCGGTGCCGAGACTCAGGACCCGGCTCTCGAACAGACTGCGATAGTGCTTCCTGATGAAAATCTCGTGTCGCCGCTTCTCAATGCCATGCCGAAGGAAATTGACACCGTCAATGTCACGATGGGATTTCCGCTCAGCCATACATCGGTGGCCTCACTGATTAAAAACATAGTGTCGATGCAGCTTAGGGCGCGTGAACTGCGTTCGCTCGACACATTCTTTTTTGAAGATGTCATAGCACTCCTCTCCCACCCGCTTATACGCGCGCGTTATGCATCGCTATGCGACAGGATTGTCGCTACAATCAACAAGGAGCGTATCTTCAACGTGCCGCTGACATTTTTCGACGCCAAGGAATACGCACCACTACGGCCGGTGTTCAGCATCGTTAAAAATCTCAATGACTCCGACGGTGTCATCGACTACCTCGACAGTCTGCTGCTGTGGCTTGCCGACGTCATCGAGCCGGCCGACACCATCGACAAGGATAAAGAAGCGGATGAGTCTGACAATCTCAAAGATTCGGACATGTCCGACCTGTCCGACCTGTCAGACTTGTCTGACTCAACCGACCTGCCCGTGACAAGCTCCACGCGCCTCGAGATACAATATATCCGCTCCTACCGCGCCGCTCTCGACGAACTGCGGCGCCTCAACGACACATACCTCAGTAACGGTCGCATATTTCTTGAGGACAAGACGGTGTTTCACCTCGCCGAACGCATTCTCGGCAACCAGTCGGTAGCCTACGAGGGGATGCCGCTGAAAGGACTGCAGGTGATGGGTGTGCTCGAATCGCGCGGCCTCGACTTCGACAATATAATCCTGATGTCGATGAACGAACGTATATTCCCGCGAAAGCACTACGCGAAGACGTTCATCCCCGACGCGTTGCGCCGAGGCTACGGCATGGCCACGGTCGACCACCAGGAAAGCATGTACGCCTATTATTTTTACAGGTTGATTGCGCGCGCTAAAAACGCGTACCTCCTCTACGATGCCCGCACATCGGGACTGCGTGCCGGCGACATGTCGCGCTACATCAACCAGATAAAATATCAATTCCCGGCCGGGAAGGTACGGTTCACAGGCTCACAATACCGCATGGCTTCGATTAATCCCGAGGCACTCGCCGTGAAAAAGACTCCCGCGATAATGAAGGAACTGCAGCGCTATCTATCGAAAGAGAACGGCCGCTACCTCTCGGCTCACTCGCTCAACACATATATCAACTGCCCGATGCAGTTCTATCTCGCCAACATCGAGAGGTATTATCCCGAAAACGAGGTACACGATTTCATGGACGAGGGCACATACGGCACCATCGTGCACGAAGTGGCCGAGAAGATGTATATCGACCTAAAGGGGGACGCTCCGTCGCTGGCGCTTACACCGGAAATCTATTCACGTCTTTCCGACAAAATGCTCGTGGAGGAGTATGTGGCCCGCTCCATACGCACGCATTATCTTAGCCTTCCGGCCGACGATCCGCGCCCGTTGCAGGGCGATGCCGCCATATTCCGGAAAATCATGGTACGCACGCTGCTCAAGATGTTTGAGCGCGAGAGTGAATTTGCGGGAGTTGAATTCATATCAGGCGAGGAATCGCAGTATGTCGAAATGAAGGTCAACGACCGCTACACCATCAACCTCAACTACCGCATTGACCGCATCGACCGCGTGACAACGCCCGGCTCGGAGCCGATGATACGTATTGTCGACTACAAGACCGGCGACGACAAGATGAGTGCAGCGGGGTTCGACCGTCTGTTTGAGCACGGCAAAGCTATGGCTCAGCCCAAGGCAATGTTTCAGCTGCTTCTGTACTGCAATGCCTACGCGCAGAAGGAGAAATATGACGGCGCCATACAGCCATTCATCTACAAATTGCGCAAAGTCGCTGTCGAGCCGTTCCGTCCGCTGAGCTTCAACCGCCTGCCGGTCAACGATTACCGCGACATCAATGAAGGCTTTCTCGAACGCCTCGGCGAAATGCTCGACGAGATATACAATCCCGACATACCGTTTTACGCATATCCCGACAAGGACAACTGCAAATACTGCAAATTCAAGGAGCTATGCTCGGTATAATACCACCCGTAATCGACTGACGCGCTATGGCCGGACTCTACATACATATCCCATTCTGCCACTCGAAGTGCAGCTACTGCGACTTCTATTCGGGGTTGCGGCCTGCGGCTTCCGCGGGGTATATCGATGCCCTGATTGCGGAACTGTCACTGCGCAGGGGTGAAATCAGCGAACCGTTCACCACGATATATATCGGCGGGGGAACCCCGTCGGTGATGCCTGTCGCCGAGCTACAGCGGCTTGCCGGCGCAATCGCCGGTAATGTCGACATTTCACGTATCGAGGAGTTTACTATCGAAATGAATCCGGAGGATGTCACCGCCGAGCTGCTTTCAGCGTGCCGCGACATGGGTATAAACCGCGTAAGCATGGGTGTGCAGTCATTTGACGACAATATGCTTCGGATCATCAACCGCCGCCATGATGCACGCAGGGCGCTCGCTGCAATCGAACTGCTCGGGAGCCAGGATTGGAATTACAGCACCGACTTGATGTTCGGTCTGCCGGGCCAGACCTTAAATGACTGGCAACGCGATGTGGACAGGCTTATGGATATAAAGCCGCCCCATATGTCGGCCTATCTGCTCTCCTACGAGCCGGGCACGCGCCTATACGCGATGTTGCAGACTGGCAAAGTAAGCGAAGCGTCGGAGGAGCTCGCCTCCGAAATGCAGCTCTATGTCACGGAATCCGCCCGTGCCAACAGCTATCTCCACTACGAAATCTCCAACTATGCGCAACCCGGCTACCGGTCGCGCCACAACTCCTCATACTGGAATATGACACCATATCTGGGACTCGGAGCATCGGCACATTCCTACGACGGGCGACTGCGCCGTATCAATCCCCCCGACATCAAAAAGTACATGGCGGCGCTCACCCGCAGCGACTCAGTAGCGCAAACCGAAGACGAAACCACTGACGAAATTTTCAACGACTACATCATCACCGGCCTGCGCACCGCCTCCGGCCTCTCGCTCGAAACGCTCCGGCGCCTGTTCCCCGCCGCCTTCCTCACCGGTCTCCTCTCCGATGCCGCGCCCCTAATTGCCGCCGGCCGGCTCACACTGACCGACACCGCCCTCTCCATCCCCGAACAACACTGGCTCAAATCCGACGCCATAATGCGCGACCTCCTGAGAATATAATCAATAGGAAATTTTTATCCATACCTATTTTTCTTATTTTAAATATTAAGCCATGTCCGAAACAATAACAGAATACGCTGACGACAACTTTGATGCGTCTGTTTCAAGACCTCTCAACCAGTCATACCACGTGTCGGGAAAGCTATATGCCGGTGAATATCCGGGCGACAGGGATAAAGATACCGCAGAAACGAAACTGAAAAGGATGCATCATTTCGGCGTAAGACATTTCATCGATCTTACGGAAGAAGGCGAACTCCGCCAATACAGCAATCTGCTGCCTAAGGACACTACCTATATGCGGTTTCCCATAAAAGACCTGAATGCCCCAGAGTCGATTGAAGCAGTGCACAATCTGATTGACCGGATAGAATATCTGACACGAATGAACGGATACACATATCTGCACTGCTGGGGCGGCGTAGGACGCACCGGAACAATCACAGCCTGTTATTTTGCCCGAACAATAAATGGACCGACTCAGGAGACAGTTCTCAACCGACTCAGAGCCGCATTTAAAGAAATGCCGAAATCAGCTCACCGCGTGACCCCGGAAACGAAAGAGCAGCTGAATTTCATAGAACGGTTTATAAAAAGTTGCCGACAAAGGAAAGAGATGGTCATGAACCGTATTCACGACCGCATACGCGGTTGCCTGACGGCAGGTGCGGCAGGTGACGCCTTAGGCTATCCTGTCGAGTTCATGAGCCGCAAGGAAATACTTGCACACTACGGCGCCCGTGGCATCACGCACTTTGAGCTGAATCGGGAAAAGAAAGCACTGATAAGCGATGACACGCAGATGACACTCTTCACAGCCAACGGAATGCTGATGGGTATAACGCGCGGCTGTATGCGCGGCATAGGCGGACGCCCCGAGGATTATGTGGACGGCGCATATATTGACTGGTATTATACGCAGACAGGAAGGAAAAGAGTACAGACTCATGACGATTTCCACTACACATGGCTGCGCGATATCCCGGAACTTGCTCACCGCCGTGCTCCGGGAACGACGTGTCTCAACGCTTGCAATGCCATATTAAGCCACCGGACGGTAACCAACAACAGCAAAGGATGCGGCGGAATAATGCGCGTAGCCCCGATGGCCTTGCTTATGGCCGCACACCCCTACTACAGCATAAATGAAATGGACGAAGCAGGGGCTAAAATAGCCGCTGCAACCCACCTGCACCCTCTCGGCTTTCTACCCGCGGCAATGCTGACTCACCTGCTTTACAGATTGATTTGCACAAATACGGATGAAATACAATATCATATCGGGGATATAGCTCTTGAGTCAATAAATTGTCTTGACAATGTATATGCGGGCGAATACATTGACGAAAAACGCTATCTCGCCGACCTGACGAGAAAGGCCGTGACACTCGCCCGCAATGACAGGCCTGACGCTGACAACATAGCCCTGTTAGGTGAAGGATGGACTGCCGAAGAAACCTGGGCGATTGCTCTTTATTGTGCCGTCCGACACATCGGCAGCGTGGCCGACGCCATAATCGCGGCAGTAAACCATGACGGCGACAGCGACTCAACCGGCTCCGTATGCGGCAACATCATGGGAGTAATATACGGTTATGAAGTGATAAAACATCAACGCCTTTTCTGTCCGCATGAAACGGAACTTGAACAGACTCTTGAACTGTCAGATATAATACTTGCAATCGCCGATGATTTGTACACAGGATGCATAATCAACGAATTTGCACCAATAGACACACCTGAAAAGCAACAATGGTATGAACGCTACTGCGAAATGATTCCATCGGGACTACAAAAATAGAACCACAACTACCGAAAGCCGGATTTTAAGCTTTTGTTCATGCAAGTTAAAAGACAAACAACAGTATACCAAATAATAGAAACTGCCATCATGAAAACTATCGGGTTATCATTTCTTGTAATTCTCGCCGGTTGCGTCAATAAATCACATGACACCAAGACGGAAGAAAATCCGTCGGGACTGAATGATACTATTGTGTCAGAAATTACCGACGAAGAAATATCGGACGCGGACGAAGATTCGACCGACAGTGCCACCGGCGATGAGGCCGAAGGCACATCGGGCGGCTACGTATGCGTTTCAGAAGATGGCAAAGTTACCATCGAGTCCGGGATATATGAGGGCGGAGGTACAGCCCCCGATTACTGGGCCGAATGGACTATAGTGGGCGACAACGGCAAGAAACGTAAGATAAGTTTTAATTATTCGTCCTATCACGACCGCGTGCATGCGATACATAAAAACGACGGTTCGACCTACTATCTCGTCAGTTGCAGCGCAAAAACAAGCAGCGCTTTTACCGACGAATGGCTTGAAGCGTACAGGATTGTCGGAGACTCCATATGGGAAGTGAATATAACTGACGGCGACAGAAAACGCGACGAATACGGTTTCCATATAAGCTACGACATCCCCGGATGGTATTTCGCCACCAACGGAGAGGGCTATGACTGGATATTCGAATATGACCCGGCAACCCAAAACCTCTATGTGCCGCTCGTTGACGATGAGGAGATTCTTGACCGCTACGATGTGTGGCACTTCAACGGCGACCGTTTTGTACACACCGGACATCAGCCGCACAAGGGACTGCACGACAGTCTCGCGAAATACAACCGGCTTATCAGCAGTTTCAATACAAAGGACTATATAATACGCATCGACTCGCTCGATTCACGCGAACTCCGGTATGCCTCATGGAAACGCCCCAAGACAATCGCCGAAAAGCCGGATATAATAATTACCGGCGGGAAACGCGAAGAACACTACGCCGCCCCCGACGAACTTAAACGGTGCGACGACTATCGGTTCACTAAAGACGGCTACGAATACATCGTCAACTACTGCGAGACAAAATTAATTTCACACGGCTTCGGAGAGCACCATGATTTCCTTCTGGTGAAAAAAGGCGACAAAATAATCCTCAAACAGCCGGAAATATAATGGCCGTAAGACTTACGACACCACTGCAAAATTATAGTTCCGTAAAAATTAAACTTAGATTCAAAAACGAAGCGCAAAAAGTTGCGAAAACATTTGCAAAATTGCAAAAAACAACCTACCTTTGCACCGCTGAGTCAGAAAAGAGACTCGGTAATGAATTAAATCAGTTTGTCAATTTACCTCTGACAAAACCAATGGAGAGGTGGGTGAGTGGCTGAAACCACCGGTTTGCTAAACCGACGTAGGATACAATCCTACCACGAGTTCGAATCTCGTCCTCTCCGCAATAAAGCCTGATTATCAGGCTTTTGTTGTATTTACATCCAAATTTGCACCCAAAACTGCAAATTTGGGTGTTTTTATATATTCTTAGCATTTGCTAAGCGCTTACGCGATGACTTAACTGTCCGTCGCACCCAGTCAGCCACATTACTGCTTCCAAACGCCCTGAAAGATATTTGAGGAAGGCCGTTGAACCGAAACTCCCATCCGCTATGTCCTCCAAGGCTGCACCCATCGTTACACCCAACCCAATTTTTCTTTTGCCCAGCCTCTATAAATATTGGTTTAGCTTTATACGGGCATATATGAAGACCGAACCAAACCAATGTTACCACTCGTCGTGGTCATCGTATAGGTAACGGTCGTATTCGAGGTCGTCTAATTCGTCACGCAGGTCATCAAGTTCATCTTGTATGTCCTCCCACTCCTCCAAGCAATCAATTTTGTCCTGAAGCTCGTCAATACGGTCTTGCAGTTCATCGTAGTGGTCAGACATCACGTCTGTGTCATCTAACCTCAACTGCAATTCATCGACACGGTTTTGCAAGGCATCTATATTGGATTCATCCGTACATAAGTCCAGATAATCTTCGTGGTCATAGTCATGATAAAGTTGTTGCGGAGGAATATAAGTCCGCTTCGGTTTGCTTGAGAACATATCGCAAACCGCATTGAATAGAGCGAAGCCACCAAGAAAATTCCGGAAACTCATAAACTTAATATCAAGAAATCAGTGTATGTTCCCGCCATCTCGCAATGCTTGACCAAGCCAAGCAAATCCACATAAAAGGGCAATGATTATTGACATAATTCTTCTCAGTTATAAATTTCGAGGAAAGCCACCATGACTTTCATGTGCAAAATTAAAGCGCAAGCGGGCAATAATCCTGCACATGAAAGTTAAATTTTATTTCATGGAGGTCATTGCGTCAATAAGGTCTTGATAGCATGTAACCTTATGATATTTGACATTGTCGGTTGAGATTTCGTTGAACAACTGAGTGCAGCAGTCGATCTTGGCATTTTCTATTGCGTTGAGCTGCATGGATTGGAGCGAGCCTTTGGTCTCGGCAATGAAGAAGATGTGTTTGACCGCGCCCTTCTGCATTGCGATTGCCCAGTCGGGAGCATAATTGCCCACCGGTGTGGGGATTTGGAATGAGCGAGGAAGTTTCGCATATACCACCACTTCTTCCGCCTCGTCGAGGTCGTGGGCAAAGTCGCGCTCACCCTTGCTGTCGGAGACAACATAATCAGTAATATGCTTCGAGGTCTCGACAGCCTTGTCGAAGTCGGCACGGCTCGCGGCGGTGAATATGTCAGAGTCATATTTGCCGTCGGTCAGATGATAGTGTATATGGTCAACTATCATCGTGGCTTTCTGCTCGCGGATAATCTGCACGACCTTACGGATAAATTCTTCGGGGTTGTTGCGGAACAGGGCGAGTTTCGCCCGGCGCAGTCCTTGAAGGATTTTTGCGGCTGTGCGACGTGTGATGTTTGCTCCTTTCGCAACCTGCCCGATAAGGTCATACTTGACTGATGAAGTTGAGACATCGGTCAGTTCGTTGAAGGTGGAGTTGGTGTTCCCAAACTCCGTAACCTCCTGCGCATCCTGCTGTCCTTCAATCTTGATATAGCGCAGAGTGCGCACCTGCAACTCGTCTGTGTTGAGATGCAGGACAGCGTTCTTGACAAGTTCGGCGGTGTCGTAACTTACCGTATAGACATATTGATGGTTAATGGCACTCCAGAGAGCCTGAAATTCCGGCTTGGCAAAATTGGCGTTGAGTCTTGGCTCCGGCAGTTTGGTCTTGTTGCCATCGCCGGTCATCTCTTTCAACAAGTTCGGGTCGAAGATTGAGTTGATAAGGAGCGTAACACCCTCTGCCATCGGTGCGAGTTGATTACCGTATGGCGCGACAGACTCGGCTGCAACATCAGCATGATACTTCGGCGTTATGTTACCCGCATCGTCGATATACTCGTTGTCTTCGAGCCACACCATAATGCGGCTTGCCTCGCGGTCGGTAACAACATGAGGCTGACCCTCAACGGTGATAGTCTTACCCTCGAAGTAACTTGGAGTGGCTTTCACAGCACGTTCACGCAGAGCGTCGCGTGTTTCGCGTTGGAGAGCATTGGTAAAGTCCGAGTAACTTTCATTGGCAATGACGGTGAGCACGTTGATGTTGTGAACTTCGTCGCCGAGCAGTTCCTTATCTTGACGTACTCCTTACGGTCAACGGCGATTCGCAGACCGCGCCCCACTTCCTGACGCTTGGCAGTCATGGAGTCACTATGCCTGAGCGTGCATATCTGGAATACGTTGGGATTATCCCAACCCTCGCGTAGAGCTGAGTGTGAGAAGATAAAGCGTGTCGGTTCATCAAAACTTAGCAGACGCTCTTTGTCTCGCAGAATAAGGTCGTAGTCCGACGCTTCCTCGCTGACGTCGCTGCCGCGCTTGGTCTTGGTCTCAATCATCTTACCTTTCTTGTCGATTGAGAAGTAGCCACGATGCGTCTGATAAGGAGCGAAGCGGCGCAGATACTCGTTATAGTCTTCGTCCCAGATATGAAACTCGTCATTGACCAGTCGGGCATATTCCTCCTCAAAGATTTGTTGGAATATACCCTTGACAGGCTGATTGTCTTCATCATATTGGCGATATTTGGCCACTTCGTCAATGAAGAAAAGCGACAGGCACTTGATGCCGCGTTTGTACAACTGACGCTCCTTCTCGAAGTGAGCCTTTATCGTCTCGCGTATCTGTATGCGCTGAAGATGCAGCAGGTTTGAGTCGCCGACGACGTCTCCTTTTCGGAGTGTAACGCCATTTGTGAAAGTGACATAGGCCGTCGGTTGTGTAGCTGAGCCGGGGAAAATCTCGGCAATGTCGAAGCCACGGTATTGCTCCAACTCTTTTGACTCGACAAATAGAGAGTCTCCCACGCCGAGAGTCTTGAAATGGCGGCGTGGTTCGCCCGACGCGTTTTTCACCTCAATAGAGATTCGCGCCATCGGTGGCTTATTGGGCGACAAGATAATATTGTCGAGATACATATAGCCGTTGGTTCCGCGCAGGTTTTTCATCTCGAAGCCGATAACCTTGATGCGCTTTACAAGTCGCTCGCGGTAAGCGTCGAGAGCGTCGAGGGCATATACAGTATCGTGCTTGGTGCGGTGAGTCGCGGAGTAGTTTAACACGAACAGCGGGTTGAATTTCTTGAGGGCAGCTTGCGTAGCTGCACCCTCCATCTTCTGCGGCTCGTCCATGATGATGATTGGGCGGTTGGCGGCAATCACGTCGATAGGACGGCGCGAGGCAAACTCATCGCGCTTGGAGTAGATGATGCGGCTCTCCTTTGAACGTCCACCCTCTTTGAGGGAAGCGGCGAAGGCCTGGGTGTTTATAATCATCACGTTCAGCCCGGCGTCCTGCGAGAACTGGTCGAGCTGATTGAGGTTAGAGCTATTATATACAAACCAACGCGCTTTCTTTCCGTACTGCTCCATGAAGTGTTCCTCAAGCATACGGAATGACTTGGCAACACCTTCGCGGATAGCGATGCTCGGCACAACGATGATGAACTTCGACCAACCGTAGAGTTTGTTGAGTTCAAACATTGTCTTAATATAGACGTAGGTCTTACCTGTGCCGGTCTCCATTTCTACATCAAGATTTACTGCGCCAAGCCCATCAACCTTGCTGAGGGCCTTGGATAGCGGCACTCCGGCTGCCGTCTGAACCGAATGGAGATTTTCAAGGAGTTGCTTAGGCGAAAGCTCCACATCAGCATTACGATAGCCGTCATCTTCAAGCATTTCCCGCATTGTACCGGCAGGAAGTTTGCCGAGGTCACGGCGATACTTCGAGGGGTCGCGGTTGGGCTGGCCTACAAAGATGTTGATAGTGTTTTCTACCGCATTAGTCTGATAGCCTTGTATCTTAAACTTGAATTTCATGGCTTACAGAATTTTGCGAATAGTGTCGGGGGAATAATGCTTGAAGATTTGCTCGAAGTTGTCAAGAACGTTGTCGTTAGCGACAGAAGCATCGCGCATGACAAAGTATTGCGGACGCATCTTGGCTATCTCAGTGACGGTGGACTCGTTGACTTCGGTGTCGAAAGTGGCGATGAGATAAGTGTCGTCCACGAAGAATACCTTTTTACCGTTCACTTCCTTTTCCTCAATCTTTGCGGAAAGTTCGATGTCGAGTTCCGGCATTACTTGGAAAAGGAGGTCAAGCGGAGTGCGGTCAGATTTTACATTGTCAACTGTATTGAATAGAGTCTGTTCGTTAAAGTCTTCGGGAGTGTAGAACACATCCTCCATATTCGACGAATCGAGTTTAAGTACACGGAATCCGATGTCGAGGTCTTGCCCCTGCACTCCCGCTTCCTCCTTGACTTTCTTACCTGCACGGCGTATGCGTTCCTCACCTATTTGGCAAATGTTTTCGTATCCGGCTTTGCGAGCTTCGCTCTTTTCATCAGTGACTTCGGGGAGTTGAACCATGATGAACTTGCGGTGTCCGCCGTCCTCGGCATTGAGTTTCATAACAGCATGGGCAGTGGTGGCACTTCCGCTGAAGAAGTCGAGGATAATATCATTGGGATTTGATGCTATTATTTGAAGGTAACGAACTAACTTAAATGGTTTGGGATTAGAGAACAAATCTCTATCAAAGAGAGCAAAACAATCCGTTTTCCCTGTTCTTGTCCTACCGAAACGGTCTTCGAGAAGCAGACTTCTTGCGATTGCGCCTTCCTTTTTGTAATTCTTAGTATATACGCACCCGTTTTCAAAAACAAGTTGATTGTAGTTTTGTTCCACGGTTGATTTACCCCAACGCCATGTAGCATTTGGATGGTGCGGGTCTTTATGCTTTGGACGGTATTCTGTACCATCTGGGCCAATAATGACATAGTCTAACGCCTCAGAGTATCGTATACTCTGCTTATCAAGTCTATCTAAGGCATATTCTCCTTTTTCATCACGTCTGTTATAAGATGTGGTGACTGTAGCCTCTTTGTCGATATTAAGAGAAAATGAATCAATCCTTTTTGCATAACATAAAATATATTCATGGTCGACTGCAAAATATTTAGAATCATTTGCTCCTCCACTCTTACTTTTCCAAATTAAATTTGAGACAAAATTAGATGCGCCAAAAATCTCGTCGCAAATTTTCCTTAAGTTTTCAACTTCGACATCGTCAATGGATATGAAGATAACTCCGTCCTCTGCGAGCAGGTCGCGGGCGACTTTCAGGCGAGGATATATCATATTGAGCCAGTCGGTGTGAAAGCGACCGTTGCTCTCGGTGTTGCGCTGCATAGGGTCGAGGACTTGGTTGCCGTCTTCATCAAAGAGACCACTGGCTGCCTCAAAATCGTCTTTGCCCTGCGCGAAGTCGTCGTTATAGACGAAGTCGTTACCGGTGTTATAGGGCGGGTCAATGTAAATCATCTTGACTTTGCCGAGATAGTTCTCGCGGAGAACTTTCAGCACGTCAAGATTATCGCCCTCAATGTAGAGATTTTTGGTATTCCAAAAATCAACCGAGGCATCTACGTCAGGGCGCAGTGTCTTGTCGGTAGAGGTATTGGCAAGGCGTGAGGCAGCTCGCTTGTCGGGCCACGTGAACTGATACCGCTCCTCGCCGGTGTCGAGAGCGTCCGCAGATAACTCAGCCCTTAACTTGTCAAAGTCGATAGCAAGGTCCGGCTTACCATCTTTATTTAATCGCTCAGCGACGCAATGAGGAAACAACGCAGCAATCTTCGCCACATTCCCCTCCACCGCATCAAGACTGTTCATTCTCAATTTATCCATATATTATTTTTCGTTATTTGGCTTAATAAAGAGAGAGAAATCATTCTTGGGAGAGAAAACAAATTTCTCAGCATTTATATACTGATACTTATTTACTTGTTCTTCATAGTTCTTTGAGACTATAGACATCGTATCATTCATTGAAAGTGCGTCAGGGAAAGCTGACGGACAATAGTATTCAAGAATAATGTTAGGAGTCAGTGGGAAGAAAAGACTAAAATCATCGGTATAAAAATTCACATTGAACACGTTGTATCCTTTCGCACCTAATTTATGAATAACGACAGGATTGTCAGACGTGAAGAAATTACCATTGTCTGACACTCTTAGCAATAAGCAATAAGACGATAATTTGGTGTAGAACATGCGCCATAAATAAGGATTAAGAAACGTCTTATCTGCGTGAGAAAAGGCAACATCTATACTTTTGAAATTTGGGTCAATAGGCAAGCCCTTCTCCTGTTGAGTATATTTATGATGAAGTTTTATTACTTCATCAACACTTTCAATATGATGTCTTACTCTCGGACATCTATGATATTGAATAAAGGCACTTAATGCCAAATCCATACGTTGGGCTTCTGAAAAACGAATAGAGGCTACCGGTACTTTATCAGCCAGTAACCGATTAGCCAGTCTTTCCCATGTATCTATTACATCTAAAAGTTTAGGTTCAGCAAAATCCTGAAAAAAACCTTTCTCTAACGCCATAGCCTTAGCCCCATTATTATTGTGAGGATTTTGTTCATCTATGGTATAGTAATCTTTCGATACACAAACATCACTTAGAGATATATCTTTCCAGATTTCCTTTAATTCATCTTCAGAGAGAGTTGATGGAGTGTTAGGATTAAGTAGAAAGGTATGCAGAAGCGTCCCATCGAACGAGAACCGTTTAAGATAGGATTTAGGTACATAATGCTGCCGTTTAGTTCTACCCATTATATTTTTCTTTCAGTTTTTGAAGTTCAACGAATAATTCGCGCTTACGGCGCGGCTGTTTGGTGGAGTTCATTTGACGCTCCAATGCTGCGATTTGGCGTTCAAGTTTGGCGCGTTCTTCGTCAACCTTGATTTGCTCGGAGAGAGATTTGTCTTTCTCGACGGAGAACTGACCGATTGATGAAACGATGTTTTCCCAAACGGCATCAAGGTTGAGTCCTGACAGCGGCAAAGTGATGTCCTCTACGGCTCGCCATGGAGCGGTAAAGAGTTTAGCGTGATGAGTGGCGAGCATCGCTTCGTCATCGTAGCGCAGAAGATAGACTATGCGCTGAGGGATATATTTGGCAAGGAGTGTTATTGCCTTTATGTCAAAGTCGCGGGATTTGAGCGACACTTCGACTACGAATATTTCTTTGACCTCGTTGCCAACGGCGATAGCCGGAACGGTGCGAGGTGATATCCAATTCACGAAGTCAAGACGTGATACCTCGCCATCGAAACGCTCTCGTTGCGATGGAGTCCAGTCGAACCGCTTAAAAAGCTGTGCCTTGGGAAGCGGTCGTCTGACGTCAGTGGTTGGTGGCAGTCCGTACATAGTTTATATCATTGTTGATAGTATCTGCGCGAGTGTATCGCCAGTTGTCTGATTCTTACGTTGACAGAGTGCGCTTTTTAACTGAGTTGCATTGCTGCAGGGATAGCCGGTATAATATTCAGCCAAACCACCTTTAGTGAGATACTTAATTAAGTCAACATGATAATAGCTTTTCAATGTCTGCAATGATGAGTAATACAGCTTATCGGCATTGAGTAGTTCAATAAGTTTATAAAATGGATTTACTCCTTTAGCCACTCCTTCGGGTCCGTCATATATGCGATCTGCAAACCGCATAATACAGGCCATCAGACAGGCATTTCTACGGTATTTTTCAGGGATAGTGTCAACCCATTCATTCAGAATGGGATTGATCGGAGTTTTGTATGAGAGTTCGGGATATTTCATTTTATTATGAGAAAACATATTAACTCAAAGTCATCGAGTCCGCGGACTTCGTTGCCGAAAAGCGAGCCGCTGTCGCCGTCGAGGAACGAGAAAAGGTCGGTGGTCTCCTTGACCTTGATAAGTGATGAGATGGCGTCGCCGAGGAGCCGGGAATACGTGCCCATACGTTGACCGTCGCGAGTCTCGGTGTTGAACTTGTGGCAAAGGTCAAGCAGCGGTGTCGCCTTGCCACGGCAAAGGTGACGCATACGGTCGAGAAGCCCTTTCGGGTCAAGGTGGTCAATGACAACTGCCGACTCCTTTGTGATATAGACCATATAGAATGGATGAAGCCTGTTCTTGCGGTCGATATTGATTGAGTTATTGCGATTTTTGAGAACGAAAATCACACCGGGAGGCGTGTCTTTATCGGCAGGTACGATGGCATGTAGCCCCATTGGGGTATGCTCTATATCATTGTCTTGCTTGATGTATTCAAGCAGGTCAAGGCGAAATTCATTCAAGCCCAAGTCCATTATCGAGACACCGGTGTTCATCTCCTCAATATCCACGACTTCCTCTTTTAGGCGTTCCAACTGGTCTCGACGATATTTGAGGTCGCCTTGTTCGGCATCGGTGAGCGGGTTATCATCGCCGGTGGCAGTGAGTACCGACACTTTCATGCGGGCCTCGACACGTCCTTTGAGGTCAATGTATTCATCCAAGTCCATGTCCGGCCAGTAGTTGACGAGCTGAATGACCGCATTACGCGAGCCGATACGGTCGATACGCCCGAAGCGTTGGATGATGCGGACCGGATTCCAGTGTATATCATAATTGATGAGATAGTCGCAGTCTTGGAGGTTCTGTCCCTCCGAGATGCAGTCGGTGGCGATAAGCACATCTATTTCCTCATTGAGTTTGGGATAGACGGCAGCCTTTTCTTTCGATATAGGCGAAAAAAGAGTGAGGACTTTATTGAAGTCCATTTTCTCACGTGTCTTGATTGTGCATCGCGCTTCGACATCGCCGGAGATAAGGGCTGTGTTAAGCCCGGTGCGTTCCTTGATGAGCGACGCAATATTCTCATAGAGATATTGAGCCGTATCGGAAAATGCTGTGAAAATTATGATTTTCTTGTTGCCGGGATTGATTGGGTTGGCGAACTTCGAGCGAATATCGTCTATGAGCAACTGAAGTTTGCTGTCATGCTCAGGTGTAATATCTTCAAGCATGAACAGCAGTGTGCGGAGATTATCGAGGTCTTTGACGAGATATTCACGCCACTGCACATAGTCCATGTCGGCAAGGTCAATCTTTGTTTTCTTGCCGCCGATAAAGACTGAGTCTTCACGCTCATCGAAGTCGAGATTGGAGTCAAAGTCATAATCATTGACAGTTGAGTGACCACCATTTGCGGCGAGCCTATCTATTGCCTCAACAGTTGTCTGAATGAAATCCTTAATGCGTGTAAGCGTCAAACGAAACGAGTTGACCGAACTTTCCAAGCGTTTGAGCAGGTTGATACTCATAAGTTGACGTATGCCTCGCTCGCGACCGGAGCGGGAGAGATTTCCAAGCGAGCCGTCAGCCTTTGTATCAAGATATTTTTCAAGTTTGCTCGGCAAAATAAAGTCGGAGGGTGTGTAGATAGCGAGATTGAGTTCGGTCACGCTGACAAAGATGTCGTTGAACGATACGGCTGTCGGTAAGTCTGTGAGCTTGGGTGAGCGAGAGATTGGCTTCAATCGTTCCGGGAACTTGCCGATGTCGGTCGTGTCGTAATATTGTTCGATGTGTTTGCGGCTTCGGGCTATGGTAACGCTATCGAGCACTTCAAAGAAGTCAAAGCTCAGGAGCGATAGCAGATTTTTTGTGGTACGTTCATCCGGAGGCATTTTCGACCAACGGTTGAAAGCAGACTGTGCGTCACGAAATATTTTGTCAATGGATGATGTGGTGTTGAGCAGCGCATCCATTCGCTCCGAGTCACCTTCGTATGCAAGTTGCAACTGATTACGAAGGTCATTAAATCGATTATTGACAGGCGTAGCAGACAACATCAGAACCTTCGTCTTGACCCCTGCGCGGATTACCTTATTCATCAGTTGGAGATAGCGGTTCTCGCGCGGGTTCTCGTCATTCTCGTCGGTGGTGACTTTACCACCATTACGAAAGTTGTGGCTTTCGTCGATAACGACAAGATCGTAGTTGCCCCAGTTGATATGTTCGAGGTCGAGACCGTTGCTTTGCCCGGACTGACGGGAAAGGTCGGTATGATAGAGAATATCGTAACGCAAACGGTCGGCGACAAGCGGATTGTTGAGATAATTGCTGCGGTAAGTCACCCAGTTTTGATGCAATTTCTTCGGGCAAAGAACGAGAACTGACTTATTGCGATTTTCATAATACTTGATTACGGAAAGCGCGGTGAACGTCTTGCCGAGGCCTACGGAGTCGGCAAGGATGCAGCCGTTATACTTTTCAAGTTTGTTGATGATAGCGAGAGCCGCGTCACGTTGGAAGTTGTAGAGCTTGTTCCAGATTACGCTCGATTTGAAGCCGGTGGCTTCGTTGGGCAATACGTCCTCTGAAATATCTTCAAGAAACTCGTTGAAAATATTGTAGAGTGTAACGAAATAGATAAATTCCGGCGCGTTTTCCTTGTAGGCGTTGGTGATGTTGTCAAGTACCTGTTCGGTGACGACTTGCAGTTTTTCGCCGTCCTGCCATACTTGATTGAAAAGATTCAGGTAGAACTGCGACATCGGAGCATCTGTACGTTGAACGAACTGATAGGCATTATTACCACGTTCACAGCCGAGGTCAACAGTTGTAAATCCTGTGATGGGCATGTAATTGACATCATCTACGTTGATGAAGCCCATCATATTTTCATTGGTGCGGTTCGACTTGAAACAAGCCTTTTGCCTAATCCATTCGGCACACTCCTTTGCGACGGCTTTAAGCGACAATTCATTGCGGAGTTTTATCTCAAACTCCGAACCGAATAGATCGCGCTCACGGTTAAGACGCGGTATGTAAAATTCTCGACGTTGCTTATCGGCTTTCTCGGTGATAAACGAGGGAGAAGTAAAGATAAAACGCAACTCATCTATATCTCTCAGTTGCCCTTTGAGTTCTTGAAAGGCATAAATCGAAAAACTTGCGGCCGCTATCGACACACGACTGCCGGATTTGATGGTAGCCACCAAGTCATCGCGTAAAGTTTGATTTATGTTGTCAATGAGTTGCACTTCGGGTCACTCGCTTTCACAGCCATTGACTCCGATATGGCACAATTAGATTGGTTTTGGAAAAAAGAAAAGCGGGAGCCTTATCATTACTCGTCCCGCAACTCGTAGCCTTCGAACTTGCTTTAATCGCCAGAACGAGCAACTTCGACTCCACGCTGTTATATGCAAATACCCCAAACCCATTTCAAGCAAGTGCCTGAAATGAGCCCGGATAGGTATATACATACCCGTGACGTCTATCGTTACTCTGTCCTTTTGCGATTGTTTGGAGTGTTCGAAGTTCCGAGTTGCCAAGAACAAAGCGTAGATATACGCTTTCTCAAAAATATAATAGATTTCCCGCGTGCCGTAGCGATAAACTCCTCTGAGCAACGCTCTCACAGCGTGGAAGTCTAAATGCAAAATTACGAAATTTTTTTGAGGGAACAATCGAATGTGCTGAGAAACATGAAAGCCTACTTTCAACAAGCAAGTGCAAAATTATGAAATCATCGCATAGAATTCTTTTAGCGG
>OFFB01000931.1_pt1 | contig 21205 bp, 22 predicted proteins | sample 1521281 | NCBI WGS metagenome assembly OFFB01 (sample SAMEA3504109, study PRJEB24116) | mouse gut metagenome | biome: mouse gut; feature: mouse-associated habitat; material: faeces | place: Denmark | collected 2011
ACACCTGCATCGGCGTCATGGAAGACGGCAAGCCCGAAGTTCCGTCTATTGCGGCATACCTTTCTTCAAACCTTCCCGGAGGAGCCACTGTAGGCATCGACGGCATGGTATTTTCCGTCAACTCAGCCGAAACCCTTGAAAAAACGCTCGCCAGAAACGGAATCAGCCTGCGCGTCGATTTCGACCCGGCCGACCTCGTATGGCTTGACCGGCCCTCGCTCCCTAAGGACAAGATCTTCCTCCACGAAGAAAAGCACTCCGGCGAAAGCGCCAAGTCAAAAATCAGCCGCGTCATGGAAAATGTCAACGCTGAAGGCGCCGGCGCAACATTCATCTCCGATCTCGCCGAGATCGCATGGACCCTCAATCTCCGTTCGAGCGACGTCGAATGCAATCCGGTGGTGACAGCGTTCCTCTATCTCTCGCCCGAAAATTCGACACTTTTCGTGGACACCGACAAGCTCACTCCCGAGGTCGAGAGCTATCTCGCAAATTGCGGAGTCAGCACGCGTCCCTACACTGACGTGAAACAATTCCTCGCCTCGCTCCCCTCCCAGACCAAAGTTCTCGTCAGCGCCGGACAGACAGGCATAGCACTGCGCACGATTCTCGGCGATCGCGCCGTCATCAGCGGCTCGCCCGTCGCAATGCTGAAAGCCGTCAAGAACGACACCCAGATCAAAGGTGTGCGCAACGCGATGATCCGCGACGGTGTGGCTCTCGTCCACTCTTTCATGGAAATCGAACGCCGCATGGCCGAAGATATCCCCACAACGGAAATCGACATCGCCGACATCCTGCTGAAAAACCGCTCGGCACAGCCCCTTTTCTTCGACCTTAGCTTCGACACCATCGCCGGTTTCGGCCCCCACGGAGCGATTGTCCATTACTCGGCTACCCCCGCCACAAATGCAACGCTTAAACCCGACAATCTTCTTCTCGTTGATTCCGGCGCAAACTATCTCGACGGCACGACCGACATAACCCGCACCATATCGCTCGGCAATCCCACAAACGCGCAGCGCCATGACTTCACCCTCGTCATGAAGGGACATATAGCTCTTGCGACCGCCATTTTCCCCGAAGGGACCCGTGGCGCCCAGCTCGACGTCCTCGCCCGCATAAACCTCTGGAAAGAAGGCCTTAGCTATCTTCACGGCACTGGCCACGGCGTAGGCCACTTCCTGAATGTCCACGAAGGGCCGCAGAGCATACGCCTCAACGACACCCTCGCTCCCATGACACCGGGAATGATCACTTCCGACGAACCGGGCCTCTACCGCGAAGGACAGTATGGAATACGCTGCGAGAACCTCATACTGACCACCGACGCCTTCACCACTGAATTCGGCCGTTTCTACAGATTTGAGGCCCTCACCCTCTTCCCCTTCGACATCTCTCTGTTTGATGTCAATCTGATGACCGATGCCGAAATCGACTGGGTTAACGAATATCACGCGACCGTCTGCGAACGCATCCTCCCGGCTCTCGACGCCGAAGCTCAGGCTTGGCTCATAAACAAGACCCGCAAACTAACCAGATAAACCGACACAGACAATGGCTCTAATCATACCAGTCAGAGGTTTTACGCCCGTAGTTGGCAAAGACACCTTCCTGGCCGAAAACGCCACCCTTGTAGGTGATGTGACTCTCGGTGAAGGCTGTAGCGTCTGGTTCAACACCGTTTTGCGCGGCGATGTGAACACGATAACCATTGGAGACCGGGTCAACATTCAGGATGGCTCGGTGCTCCACACCCTCTACCAGAAATCAACCATAGAGATCGGCAACGATGTCTCCATCGGCCACAACGTCACTCTCCACGGATGCAAGATACATGACCTCGCCCTCATCGGAATGGGGGCCGTGGTCATGGACGACGCCGTGGTGGGTGAGGGCGCTCTCGTGGCCGCCGGCTCCGTGGTCCTTTCCCGAACTCAGATCGGGCCTAACGAACTGTGGGGCGGCGCGCCTGCCAAATTCATCAAAATGGTCGATCCGGCCACAGCCCGCGAACTGAACCAGAAAATAGCCCGCAACTACCTGATGTACTCCACCTGGTACACACAGAAGCCGGAAGAACAATCCTGAGTCTCTGAAACATCACCCAAGACTCTCACATTTCATGAAAAGATACATCATCACATTTCTGCTTGTCACATTCGTCGGTTATCTGATCGCCGAGGCCGCTCCCAAGCCAAAACATGTCGTTTTCATCGGACTTGACGGCTGGGCCGCAAACACCTATGACCAGTCGGAGATGCCCTTCGTGAAGAAACTTGCGGCGGAAGGAGCCTTCACCAAGGAAAAACGCTCGGTTCTCCCCTCATCAAGCGCCGTCAACTGGGCTTCGATCTTCATGGGCGCGGGACCGGAAGTCCACGGTTATCTCAACTGGGGATCAAAAACGCCGGAACTCAACCAGCCAACAGATGCCGTAAAAACCAACGGCATCTTCCCGACCGTTTTCCAGCTTGCGCGCCTCCAGCATCCGAAAGCCGACATTGCGCTCTTCGCAGAATGGGACGGCATAAAGCATCTCGTTGACACACTGTCGTTCAGCCATTTCGAGCAGACAGTACCAGAGGCCACCGCAGCCCGGGCAGGCGAATATCTCAAGGCTGTGCGTCCGGAGCTCACTGCCATCGTATTTGACCGCCCTGACCATCCGGGCCACGACAACGGCTGGGGATCTCCCGAATACTACGCCATGATGACGCGCCTCGACAACTCCATCGCTGAAATTTTCAAGGCTCTTGAAAAAGCCGGAATGATCGATGACACCATGGTGATCATCACGGCCGACCACGGAGGCAAAGGTACCGGCCACGGAGGCACCTCCATGTCAGAGATGCAGTCACCTCTTATTATATGGGGGAAAGGTGTTCAGCGGGCCACGACCATCACCGATATGGTAGTCTCCTACGACATCGCGCCCACCATAGCCCGGGCCCTCGGACTCAAAACTCCCTCCTGCTGGCGCGGACGCGCCGTCACTCAGGCCCTCAGATAAGCCACCGGTACAACTGTCGGGCATAGCTGTTTTTTCGAATTTTCATGCAATAACTCTTGACACAGGGGACAAAATGTATTAACTTTGCACGAAATTTCGGATAATAGCGCTAATGAAAGGCAGTTCCAGACATCGCAGGCATTTCGACGGATCGCGGCTTATTACGATCATAAGCGTCGCCATGGTGTTGCTTGTCATGGGGATAACGGTTATTCTCGGCATAGGCACACATCAGGCCGGACGGCTTGTGCGCTCCAATGTTGGATTCGTAGCCGTCGTCAATCCCTCTTTCGGACAAAAATCTCTCGACAGCGTGCGCACTGCCCTCAACAATGCCCCCTATGTCAGCGAAATAACCACACGCACCGCCGAAGAGGTTCTCAAACGCTGGGAGGAACTTATGGGTCCCGAAGAGCTTATCGACATAAACCCCTTTCTTCCGGAATACGATGTGACTGTCAAACCTGAATGGGCCAAGCCTGACAGTCTCAGAAAAATCGCGGCTGAACTCGACAGGATAAGCTGTGTCGATCACATTCAGCTTCAGGCCGACATCGCCGCCGAGATAAACCATTCGGTAAGCTCCGTCTTCCTGCTTCTCCTGATGGTGGGGATAGCATTGCTGATAATCTCCGTGGTGCTCATCTCCAACACCGTAAAGCTCCAGATTCATTCACAGCGCTTTATCATCCACACCCAGCAATACGTCGGAGCTACGGCCCGCTACATAGTCGCGCCTTATGTCAGGCGTGCCGCGCTCAACGGCCTTCTTGCGGCAATCATAGCAGCTGCCGCGCTGACCGCGCTCGTATTTTACGCCGGCGCTATCGACCCGGTGGTACCCCATATAATAAGCGGCTGGGCCGTTGCGGTAACGGTCGCTTTCATAGTGATTGTTGGAGTGGTCCTGTGTGCGCTGACCGCGCATATCGCGGCTATGAAATACATCCACCGAAGCTATGACGAAATTTTCAACTGACGAAAATGAACTGAATCCGAACATTTACGATATATAATATATTAACAGAGGGCCTCCGTTGGCCGGGGAATGTCGGGGAGAAACCGGCTCTACCCTGTGAAAACGGCTGACGCCCGCAAAAAAGACAGACTTCTAAAAATGGCAAAAACTCCGACGAAAAATACCGCCGATCCCGCCTCAGGCACGGATTCCGCTATCCGGCGCGAAGACCATTCGCAGCTTCCCCTGGTAAAAAAGAACTTCATCCTCATGGCAATAGCCGCCCTGATGATAGTAATCGGCTTCGCCCTGACTTCGGGAGGAGCTTCGGCCGATCCTACCCAGTTCAACCCTGAAATTTTCTCAACCAGAAGAATCGTGATAGGTCCCAATATAGCGTTCCTCGGCTTCATATTCATGGGCGTTGGCATAATGTGGCCTTGCAAGAAAAAGTGAGACAATTTCCCCAAACAGACAATCAGAAAACACTTACATAGAAAATGGACTGGTTAGACGCCCTCATTCTGGGCATTGTACAAGGACTTTCCGAATATCTGCCCATCAGCTCGAGCGGACATCTTGAAATAATGCGCAGCCTTCTGGGTATGGATCTCGAAGGAGCGGAAGCGCTTGAAATGATCGTAGCATTGCATGTTGCCACTGTTTTAAGCACAATCGTGGTTCTCTGGCGCGAATTCGTGCCGCTCTGCACCTCGTTCTTCACTTTCAGGCGTGACGAGAACACGGTGTATGTCCTGAAAATACTTGTATCCTGTATTCCGATAGCGATTATCGGCCTCTGTTTCAAGGACACTATCGACAACTTCTTCGGAGGATCACTCTCCACGGTTGGAATCTGTCTGCTCATAACGGCGTTGCTCCTCGCTTTCGCCTATTATTTCCGCGGTCGCAAGGGCCACGGTGCCGACAGCGCAGCGACTATTCTTCCGAAAGAACACCCCATAACCTATCGCGACGCCTTCATTATCGGATGCGCCCAGGCTCTCGCCACTCTCCCCGGCCTCAGCCGTTCCGGCTCCACGATCGCCACCGGACTTCTGCTCGGCGACCGCCGCGCCGACATTGCGCAGTTCTCATTCTTCATGGTCATCATACCCATCCTCGGCCAGGCGCTCCTTGACTGCGTGCATATCCTGGACGGCACTTCTGCCGCCAACGCAATAGGCCTTCTGCCTCTGCTTGTCGGATTCATCGCGGCATTCGTTGTCGGATGTTTCGCCTGCAAATGGATGATCAATCTCGTCAAACGCGGAAAACTCGTCTGGTTCGCCGTTTATTGCGCCATCGTAGGTCTGCTTTGCATTTTCTGCTAATCCCATCCGCCATCAACGACGTTTTTTAATGGATTTTCTTACAGGAGAAACCCTATACATCGACAAGCCTCTGGGCTGGACATCGTTTGACGTGGTCAAACGCGTGCGCGGAATGCTCACCCGCCGCTACGCTCTGAAAAAAATGAAAGTGGGCCATGCCGGCACCCTCGACCCTCTGGCAACCGGAGTGATGATAGTTGTGACAGGCCGCTCCACCAAGCTGATCGAGACCCTCCAGCAGGGGGTAAAGGAGTATGTGGCCACGATTGCCCTCGGAGCCACCACCCCGTCGTTCGACCTCGAGACGGAAATAGACGCCACTTATCCTACAGCCCACATTACCCGCGAGAAAGTCGAAGAGGTTCTGTCTCGTTTCACAGGCCGCATCGAGCAGGTACCCCCTCAATATTCCGCATGCAAGATCGACGGCCGCAGAGCCTACGATATGGCCCGTAAAGGAAAAGTCGCCGATCTCGCTCCGAAAGTTCTTGTCATAGACACGCTCGAACTTCTCGACTTTTCGCCTGAAAGCATAACCGTAAGGGTTGTGTGCAGCAAAGGCACCTATATACGCGCGCTGGCGCGAGACATCGGCAGCGCTCTGGAATCCGGAGGACATCTGACCGCGCTGCGGCGCACAAGAGTCGGAGACGCCGCGATAGCCGACTGTCTCACCCCCGATCAACTGACGGAATTCCTCCGTATTGTCCCGATAGAGCGGCCGGCAGATGAGGCGCTGGTTCCTGAAAAGCTAAAAAATTGTAACTTCACGCTATTGTAATAGAACACAAATGAAATTATCCCAATTCAAGTTTCATCTCCCCGAAGAGCTGATCGCTCAACACCCCGTGCCTCAGCGCGATGAATCGCGAATGATGGTCATCCATCGCAAAACGGGCGAAATCGAACACAAGGTGTTCAGAGAAATAATAAATTATTTTGACGAGGGAGACGTGATGGTATTCAACGATACCAAGGTTTTCCCCGCCCGGCTCTATGGTTACAAGGAAAAGACCGGAGCGAAGATCGAAGTTTTCCTCCTTCGTGAGCTTAACGCTGAAAACAAGCTATGGGACGTCCTCGTGGAGCCGGCCCGCAAGATCAGGATAGGGAACAAGCTCTATTTCGGCAAAGATGAATCGATGGTGGCGGAAGTCATCGACAACACCACTTCCCGCGGGCGCACCCTGCGTTTCCTCTATGACGGTCCTCATGACGAATTCAAGAAAGAGCTGTTCAGCCTCGGACAGCCCCCGCTTCCCCACTATATAATGCGTGAGCCCGAGGAACTTGACATTGAACGCTATCAGACCATATATGCCGAGAAGGAAGGAGCCGTCGTTGCCCCGGCTGCCGGACTCCATTTCAGCCGCGAATTGATGAAACGGCTTGAGATCAAAGGCATTCATCAGGCATTCCTGACCGTCCACAGCGGCCTCGGTAACTTCCGTGAGATCGATGTGGAAGACCTCACGAAGCACCGCATGGATTCCGAGCAGATGGAAGTGGACGAGCCTCTTGTCGAGCTCGTCAACGGAGTCAAGGACGCAGGTCACCGCGTATGCGCCATCGGAACATCCGTATTACGTGGCATAGCAAGCGCCGGAAGCATGGGCGGACACATGAAGACCTACTCCGGATGGACCAACAAGTTCATCTTCCCGCCCTACGATTTCACCGTGACCGACGCCCTGCTCAGTAATTTCCACCTCCCCTACTCCACCATGCTCATGATGGTGGCTGCATTCGGAGGATATGAGACCGTCATGCACGCCTACAATGTGGCCGTCAAGGAAAAATACCGCTTCGGCGCCTATGGCGACGCAATGCTGATCGTCTGACAGAATTCCCTCGGCCAAGTCATGTCAAGCGAATACCGGACCATAGCAAATGACAGTGAAGCGGTCATCCGCGAAAAGATGAGCCGCTTCATCGCTTTCGCCCATCCGGTTCGTTCCGCTGCCGAAGCCAAGGACTGGATCGCTTCGATTGCCTCGAAATATCACGACGCCCGTCATGTCTGCTGGGCCTACATGCTCGGAGCGGAAAGTTCAGAATTCCAGTGGTCTGACAATGGGGAACCTTCCGGCACGGCCGGAAAGCCCATCCTCGGACAGATTCGCTCGAAAGAGCTCTCGAATGTCGCCATAGCGGTCGTACGCTATTTCGGAGGAATCAAACTCGGAACATCCGGCCTTATCGCAGCCTACCGCGAGGCTGCTCGGCAGGCTCTTGACGGAGCCGAAATAAAAACAGCCTACGAGACTGACTCGGTCAGTTTCACTTTTCCCTACCTGTCAATGAATTCGGTCATGCGCATGGTGCGCGATTCAGGGGCCGCGATACTCTCTCAAGAATTCGACAATGTCTGCACCATGACCCTTGAGATGCGCGCGGACCGCATCGATGAACTCACGCGGCGCATAACCGAAATAGACGGAACCTCAATACAAACCAATCCACTCCAATGAACGATATACTCAAATCCATTTCCAATGATCCTGACGGCCTGCTCACATACGAGTTCATGGCAAACAACATAGAGACAATAGAGGATCAGATGCCGGCTCTCGTAGAGAATATGATCAGAGTCGATGCCCACGGTCAGTTCTCCGTGTCGGCCGCACGCTATCTGCATGCCATAGATGCCGGGAAATATTCCGCCGAAATCGACCGGCTCATTTCAGCTGCCATCGACAAAGACCGCGAACGTGTCTATATAGGCTCTCTCCTGACCGACATCTGGGGTCCCGACTATATGGACAAGGCTTCCGAACTTGCCGCCGCTGACAACAATTTCCGCCGTATCTACAAACGTCTCTATCCTGCAGGAATAATCTGATCATGAAAAGAAGATTTATTGCATTACTCACGGTCATCCTGACGGGAGTGACGGCATTATACGCTCAGAATAGGGACATTCTTGTCGAGATGAAAACGACCGAAGGCACCGTTGTGCTCCGTCTTTTCGGCGACACGCCTCAGCATCAGGCCAACTTCGTGAAGCTGGCCCGGGAGGGTTATTACGACGGTCTTCTGTTTCACCGCGTCATTGACCGCTTCATGGTCCAGGCGGGTGACCCCGATTCAAGAAACGCAGCAAAAGGCGCCCTGCTCGGCTCCGGCAGTCCCGACTACACGATTCCGGCCGAGATAACCTATCCCCGTCATTTTCACAAACGAGGAGCTCTGGCGGCCGCACGCGAAGGTGACGAGACCAATCCTGAATGGAGATCAAGCGGATCACAGTTCTACATCGTGACCGGCCGCAGATACACCCCCGTCGAGCTCGACCGTCTGGAAATGAAAATCATGAAGGCCCAGAAAGGCGACGGACTGAAAGGGTTCACTCCGGAAATAATCGAAGAATATACCACAAATGGCGGCGCGGCCCATCTGGATGCCTCCTACACCGTGTTCGGCCAGGTAGAAAAGGGTTACGACATCATTGACAGAATCCAGAAAACGGATGTCGATGAAAACAACCGTCCCGTCGAAGACATCAAGATTATCTCCATGAAAGTTCTCGAAGAGGCCGGCCAGTGATCGAATACAGCATCCACACACTCCCTAACGGGCTCCGGATTGTCCATAATTACGATCCTTCCACCTGTCACGTTGTCCTCGACACGCTCTACAACGTCGGAGCACGCGATGAATCGCCGGAGTTGACCGGAATGGCCCATCTCTTCGAGCATCTCATGTTCGGAGGTTCGGTCAATGTCCCTGACTTCGACGGAGCAGTGGAAACCGCCGGAGGAACCGACAACGCATGGACCTCAAACGATTTCACCAATTTCTATACCGTGGTGCCGGCAGCCAATGTCGAGACAGCCTTCTGGGTGGAAAGCGACCGCATGCTCTCGCTTGCGTTCACTCCCGAGTCCCTCGAGGTTCAGCGGAAAGTGGTCATGGAGGAATTCAAGCAGACATGCCTCAACCGGCCATACGGCGATATGGCTCATCGTCTGCGGCGCCTCCTCTACACAACCCATCCCTACCGCTGGCCAACTATAGGCAAGGAACTCGCCCATATTGACAAGGTCACCCTCCGCGATGTGCGCGATTTCTTTTTCAGCCACTACGCCCCAAACAATGCCGTGCTTGCCGTCAGCGGCCCCGTGGATGAAAGCCGCGTGCTGCAACTTTCTGAAAAATGGTACGGCGATATTCCCCGGCGCGACATAGCCCCGCGCATCAATCTTCCTGAACCTCCGATAACCGAGGCGCGCCGCGAGACGGTGGAATGTGACGTCCCGCAGACCCGCATCACCATAGCGATGCTGATGGACGCCGCCGATGACCCCGACTACCGCGTGGCTGACCTCATCACCGACATTCTCGCCTCCGGGCAGTCTGCCCGGTTCAATCGCGATCTGGTGATGGGATCCGACATTTTCACCGCTGCCGATGCCGGAATCTCGGGAAGCGAGGAACAGGGATTCATCAGATTCGCCGGAGCGCTTCGTTCAAACGATCCCGCTTCGCTCGAAAAAGCCGAACGGATGATATGGCGCCAACTTGACCGTCTGCGATCTGAAGACGTTGCCGAACATGAATTGCAGCGTGCGCTGAACCGTTTCGAAAGCAACCGCACATTCTCTCAGATCAATTATCTGAACCGCGCGTCGCAACTTGCGCGCAGCGTAATGACCGGACGCGACATCAACTCTGAAACCGTTCTTTACCGACAGATCCCCCCCGCCGACATACGCCGGGTTGCCTCCCGACTTTTCAGGCCCTCGGGTTCAGCCACTCTGATCTATCGCCCGCGCACTCTCTGACTAATAGACTGACACTTTCTTCATCTCTGAGAACCATGATAAAAAAACTTCTTCTCACAGCATTTCTGACCCTGACAGCCGTAATCCCGATGGCAGCCGCGACTTCTGCGACGCGCCCCGACGGACGCGCCACCAGCACCCGCGGATTGGCGGAAAATCTGATGCGATTCCGCAGACCGATCCATGAATTCGACACGACTTTCACCCCCGAACAATACGCCTCATGGAAAAAAGGCCTTAAACAGGCCATGAAAAGGCTGATGCGTCACCCTGAAAGTCAGGATGCCGAGCCGAAAAAGATATGCAGCGCTCAACGCGACGGCTATCGCATAGAAAAATGGGAATCATATCCTCTCCCCGCGAGCGTAGTCTCATTCTATCTTCTCATTCCCGATGGAGTCGATCAATCCCATCCCGTCCCTGCTGCCCTCTGCATTCCGGGGTTCGGACAGACTAAAGAATTGCTTGCGGGAGAACGCGCCGGGAACTACACCCTCGAAGGCGCGCCCGATTCCATCACCCGACAGGCGGCCATGGCTCTCCATTATGTCCGCGAAGGCATAGTGACCGTTGCCGTGGATAATCCATCGTGCGGCGAACTCTCTGATAACGGATATCCTGATTACGCCACATCATCACGCTTCCTGCTCGAAACCGGATGGAGTTATCTCGGGCTTGCATCCTGGCAGGACAAGGTTATACTCGACTGGATGAAAACGCAGCCTTTCATACGTCCTGACCGCATCATAGCCAGCGGATTCTCGCTCGGGACCGAACCATTGATGGTGCTCGGAGCGCTCGATGACTCCATCTATGCCTTCGTATATAACGACTTCCTTTGCCGCACCCGTGAACGTGCCCTCGTGATGAATAAACCCGATGCTAAAGGCAACCGTCCTTTCCCCAATGGCGACGAACACCTGATTCCTGAATTTCTCACTCTTTTCGATTTTCCAGACATTGTGGCCGCACTGGCGCCACGCCCCGTGATATGTACCGAAGGGGGCATGGACCGCGACTTCGACATTATCGCAAAAGCTTTTGCCAAAGCCGGAGTCCCGGAAAATTTTGAATATCATCACTATGCTAAATATGCCGATCCCGCCATGCGTCAGTATCTCGACTCATTGCCCTCCGGAATCGACCGAACGGAATTTTTCCGTCTTGTCAATTGCGACTCACCCCGCCACTATCTCAAGCTCGAGTGGATTCTCCCCTGGCTGCGCAAACGGATCGAAGAATAGATGTCGTCATTACACGGGATAACCTAACAGGTTCAGTATAAGAGGCGACAACAAAGCCGTGAGCAACCCGTTGAGAGTCAGACCGAGCGAGGAGAAGGCTCCGTAACGGTCGCTGCGTTCCATCGCCGCCGACGTGCCTATCGCGTGGGCCGCCGTCCCCATCGAGAGACCTCCCGCAATCGGGCTCTTGACCCTTCCTAACTTTATTATGCGGAATCCCGCCATACCGCCGAAGATACCCGTGCAGACCACCACCGCCGCAGTCAGCGCCGGAATACCGCCGATCGAAGCGGAAACCTCCATCGCTATAGGAGTCGTGACGGCTTTGGGAGCCAGCGACATGACAACCGTCTGTGAAGCGCCCAACAATTCTGCGACAACAACCACCGAGATGATGCCGGCAACGCACCCCGCCATCTCCGCTATGAGCAGCGGTAGCATCTGGCGGCGGATTGCACCGAGTTGCTTGTAAAGCGGCACGCCCAGCGCCACGACTGCCGGCTTAAGCCAGAAATCTATGTAATCGCCGCCGGCCTTATAGTCCGCGTAATCCACCCCCGTAGCCATGAGAAAACAGATCAGCACCGTAATGGAGACCAGTATGGGGTTGAGAAGCTTGATCCCCGTCCGACGCTGAAGATAGCATGACAGCAAAAAGACTATGAAAGTCAGAGCTATCAGAAAAACCTTGCTTGTAAGAAATTCCATAGCGGTCGTGATCAGGACTGTTTGTGAACATTATGATGCTGACGCATGCGGCGCCGGACAATCTGATGGACATGGCCCGTGACAATCATTATGACGGCCGTACTCACCACCATCGCTCCCACAATCGGAAGCCACTCCGAGGCGAGAAGTCCCAGGCAGCTCATAAGGCCTACTCCCGCCGGCACGAAAAAGAATCCGAGATTATGAACGAGGAAATCGGCCATCTTCTCAACCTGGTTAAGCTTGACAACTCCGAACTGAAGCGACATTGCAAGCAACAGCATTCCTATTATACTTGACGGAACGGTAACCCCCGTCAGCCAGACCGTTAGCTCACCGAGAGCTAAAAAGGCGAAGAGAACTCCGCACTGCAAAATCATATTCATGACAGACTGTTTTATTTCAATCGACAAAAGTACATAAAAAAAGCGATTGCCGCTTCATAAAATCCACCCTCGTTTTTAGAAACAGGCGCCTTCTCCCTCCAAATCCTCTCTAACTTTGCGGCAACTCATAAAACCATATAAAAAAATCTCCACGGAGTACGCGGAGATATAGGTGATAACACCTTCGGCATTTAGCCTTATTGTGGTAAGATGTAAATTACTGCAAATTAAAGTATTTATTTTTGAATATCCAAACTTTTTCATAAATTAGCTGAAAATAATTTTTTCCCTCAGATAATAAATCATATCCATCATGGCTCAAAAAATTTTAGGATTGGATTTAGGCACTAACTCCATAGGCTGGGCGATTATCAGCCGAGACGATGACGCTACTTGCCGCTTACTTCATTATGGGTCCCATATTTTTCAGGAAGGAGTTGCCAGAGAAAAAGGCAATGAAAAGCCTTGCGTTGAAAAACGAACTTCCTCACGGGCCAGCCGCAGACATTATGACCGCAGGCGTCTCCACAAAATCCAGCTCCTCAATATTCTGATCGAACTGGAAATGTGCCCATATCTGAGTGAAGAAGCGCTGAACGATTGGCGTTATAAACGCATTTATCCTCTCAACGAAGAATTCATTCAGTGGCAGCGCACCGATGACAAAATCAATAAGAACCCCTACTATGACCGTTACCTCGCCCTCACTTCTAAATTGGATCTCTCCACTAAAAAAGACCGTTATATACTCGGGCGCGCTCTTTATCATCTCTGTCAGCGGCGAGGCTTTTTAAGCAATAGGAAGGATGCGACTCAGGCATCGGACGGTCCGGTAAAGAACGGCATCAATGATCTCACAGAAGCCATGGAAAAGGCAGGATGCCGCTATCTCGGCGAGTATTTCTACAAGCTCTATGGTGAACACAAGAAGATCCGCACAACCTATACAGACCGTTTGGCTCATACGGAAAAAGAATTTTATGCCATCTGCAAGAAACAAGGATTGAGTGATGAAGAGATATTGAAATTGCATAAGGCGATATTTTACCAACGTCCTTTGAAATCACAGAAAGGCCTTGTGGGTAAATGTGTGTTCGAACCCTCCAAAAACCGTTGCCCGCTCTCCCATCCCCTTTTCGAGGAATTCCGTATGTGGGCGTTTATCAATAATATCAAGATAAAAGAGTCCGCTGACTGTGAGTTTCGGCCATTGTCGGAAAAGGAGACAGATGAAATCCTTCCGCTATTCTACCGAAAATCGAAACCGACATTTCCTTTTGAGGATATAGCTAAAAAGATAGCCGGCAAAGGCAAATATGCCTATAAGGACGATAAACGTGATGCAGCTTATAAATTCAACTTCAGAATGGCGACTGTAGTTTCCGGCTGTCCTGTCATAACCGGTCTCAAGGATATATTCGGCGAGGATTACCGCCGCAACATTGCCGAATGTTATGATAAAGCTGACGGAAAAAACCTTGAAGAGATACTCAACGACATCTGGCATGTGCTTTATTTCTTTGACCGCGATGACAAGATGGAGCAATGGGCTGTCAGCCATTTGCAGCTGAATGAGGAAGATGCCGAGAAACTAACGAAAATCAAAGTGCCTCAAGGCTATGCGTCCTTGAGTCTGTGTGCCATCAAGAAAATTCTTCCGTTCCTGAAAGCCGGAATGCGCTATGACGAAGCTGTGTTTGTGGCGAATCTCGATAAAGTTCTGCCGGATAATATCAGAAACAACCCGGAAGCGAGAAAGGATGTCATTCTTTCCGTTTGTGATACTGTAGCCAACTTTGCAGAGAATCCCCTCAACAAGACCATCACAAAAGAACAGGCCGTCAAGGGGATCCTGGAGGACATCCCCGATATAGATTTCGGAAAACTTGATTTGCTCTATCACCCTTCACGCACTGAGGTTTATCCCGAAGCAACCATGAATTCCAAAGGAGAACTTCGGTTAGGATCGCCACGCACTTCATCCATTCGGAACCCCATGGCCATGCGGGCACTTTTCCGTCTTCGCCATCTGATAAATCAACTGTTGGAGGAAAGAAAAATTGACAGGACTACGACCATAAACATCGAACTTGCCCGCGAACTCAACGACGCGAATATGCGTAAAGCCATCGAACGTTATCAGCGGGAGAAGGAGAAAATCAACAAAGAATCCATCGAGAAAATCAAAAAGCTCTACCAGGAAGCTACTGGAAATGAAATTGAACCGACGGATGACGAAATTCTCAAATTCCGGCTCTGGGAAGAACAGGAACATATCTGTCTCTATACCGGCGAACAGATTTCAATCACTGAATTTATCGGGGTCAATCCCAAGTACGATATCGAACATACCGTTCCCCGGTCGCTTGGAGGCGACAGCGCTCAGACCAACCTGACGCTCTGCAACTCGGTTTATAACCGTCAGATCAAAAGGAGTTTTCTCCCCTCGCAGCTCTCTGATCATGAAACCATTCTTCAACGAATCGAGACTCTTGGCTGGGACAAGGAAATTGAGAGGCTCGCAAATGAGATTGCCCGTTTGAAAACCTCAATGGCCTCTACCAAAGACGCTAAAGACAGCATCATCCAGAAACGTCACTATCTTAAGATGCACCTGAATTTTTGGCGAGACAAAGTCCGTGGCTTCAAATTAACGGAAGTTCCCGAAGGTTTCTCGCGCCGTCAGGGAGTTGACACAGGCATAATCGGCAAATATGCACGTGAATATTTAAGAACCCTTTTCCGCAGTGAAGACCGCCAGATATTCCTTGTCAAAGGTTCGACCACTGCTGAATTCCGCAAATTGTGGGGACTTCAGGATGAATATGCAAAGAAGGAGCGCATCAACCACTGTCATCACACCATCGACGCCATTGTAGTCGCTTGTATAGGCAGAAGCGAATATCAGCGTTGGGCAAAATATCACACAGAGCGCGAGAATTATGAATTAGGCTCCGGTTCCAAACCCGATTTCAGGAAACCGTGGCCAACATTCACTGAGGATTTAAAATCATTGGATGAAAAGATTCTTGTCTCCCACAACGTTTCCTACTCCACTTTCAACCAGACGAAAAAACGCCTCAAACGCCGGGGAAAGATTATACGTAATTCCAAGGGTGATCCTGTTTATGAAAAAGGCGATTCCGTCAGAGGTGCGCTTCATCAGGAAACTTATTATGGCGCAATAAATCGGGAAGGTACTATAAAATATGTTTTGCGGCGTTCTCTCTCTGACTTGGCTGAAAAAGACATCAAAAATATTGTCGATCCTGCTGTAAGAGAGAAGGTGGAACTTGCGGTTAAAGAACGAGGTTTTAAAAATCTCCTCTCCGAGCCGGTCTGGATGAACAGAGAGAAAGGAATAGAGATCAAAAAAGTAAGGATTTTCACTCCATCTGTAACCAATCCCATTCATCTCAAACCGCTTCGCGATGAATCGCGTCATCCCTATAAACGGTTCGTTAATGTGGCGAATGACTCCAACTATTGCCTATGCATTTATGAAGGGAACATAACGGGCAAGAAAACCAAACGGTCATTCGAGCTCATCAATCTTCTTGAAGCAGCGCGAAGACATAAATCCGGCGATGATCTCTATCCGCTATCCGACAAAGACGGACTGCCGCTTAAATGGAAATTGCGCGTGGGTGACATGGTGCTTTTCTATGAAAAAAAGCCCAATGAACTTTATGAATGTACCAAAGAAGATCTCGTTAAAAGACTTTATAAGATATCGGGATTAAGTATTAATCCCACAGGTTCAGGATATGGAGTTATAACATTACGTTATCATAAAGAAGCAAGACCCTCCACAGACAGCATTGCAAAAAATATAAATGGTGCATGGAAATCGGGAGAAAATATCAGACCGGGGATTATTCAGCTTCACACTCAATTCAACGCCATCGTCGAAGGTGAGGATTTCATTCTGACTCCGACAGGTGAAATTCATTTTCTCCATCCGTTATGCTGAAACGTTCCGTCGTCATAACTTCGCAGGCTCGGCTTTCGCTGCGTAATTGTCAGCTTATCATTGAGAAGAAAGATGATGGCTCAAAGACATCTGTCCCTATAGAAGATCTCTCAACCGTCCTAATAGAGAACCAACAGGTTGAAATAACCATTCCATTGCTTAATGCTCTCACTGCTGAAAATGTCGCGGTTATATTTTGCGATAACTCCCACGTTCCTGCATCATATCTTGCGCCCCTGGAATCAAACAGTTTGCAGGGTGAGCGGTTTAGGCAACAGATAGAGGCGGGAGCGCCTGTCAAAAAATCGGCGTGGCGCCAACTCATAGAGGCAAAAATCGAAAATCAAAGCCGTCTGTTGCTTAAGCTGTCAAAAGATGGAGATATGTTGAAGCCCTATTATCGCAATGTTAAAAGCGATGATGCCGACAATAAAGAGGGGCGTGCTGCACGCATCTATTGGCGTGAATTGTTCGGTCCCGGCTTCTCGCGTTTGCGAAATGGCGTAGAACCTAATTCTTTACTGAATTATGGCTACTCAATTTTGCGTGCGGCTACCGTCAGAAGTATCATCGGAGCGGGAATGCTTCCCCTTTTTGGAATTCACCACAGGAATCGATACAATGCTTTTCCATTGGCCGATGACATCATGGAACCATACCGCCCTTATGTAGATGAAATCGTATTCAGTCTCTATCAGAACGATTACCGAGAGTTAGACACTAAAGCAAAAGTAGATTTGATTAATGTCATATATACCGATGTGATCATTGATGATAACACCCATCCCTTGAATATCGCCATAGGAATTACCTGTACCTCAATATTGAAAATGCTGGCCGGGAAATGTAAAACACTTCGCCTCCCTAAATTTCAATAGATATGAGTTTTGACAGATTAAACGCATATAGAGTGATGTGGCTTTTTGTGTTCTTCGATTTACCGGTAACAACAAAGAAACAGCGCAAAGAAGCAACCCGGTTCCGTAAATCTCTTGAAAAAGATGGATTCACAATGATGCAGTTTTCAGTCTATACACGGTTTTGCGGGTCAAAAGAAAGCATGGAAGCCCACATTAAAAGAGTCAAAGTATTGATTCCTGAACTTGGAAAGACCTCGATTCTAAAAGTTACTGATAAACAATATGGAGAAATTATCAACTTTTGGGGTAAAGAGAAGAAAAAACTGCCGAATGCCCCATATCAGTTGGAATTATTTTAGTAAATTTGCTTCATAAATAGTGTTTTACATCACACTTCCGCATTATATCTCAAAAAACCAATAGTCAAAATAGGTTGTAAAAGCCTGTCATTTAAGGCATAAAAACGGTGCGGTTGTGGTTTGATGTAAATTTTAAATAGATTACAACTGAAGGCTCCTGAAGGAATAGTGAGTCCAGTTGTGGTTTGATGTAAATTTTAAATAGATTACAACCAATTTTTCTTACTTTGTTCAGACATAGGGTTGTGGTTTGATGTAAATTTTAAATAGATTACAACTAGAAACCGGAGCCTACCTTCAGAATCATAGTTGTGGTTTGATGTAAATTTTAAATAGATTACAACCTATCCTCCAGAGTATCGCGAGAGGTTAAAGTTGTGGTTTGATGTAAATTTTAAATAGATTACAACGGCTATCATTTAAAATGCTGCCGGCCAAGTGTTGTGGTTTGATGTAAATTTTAAATAGATTACAACATTTCATCTTGTCGCCAGCCTTAACTTCCTGTTGTGGTTTGATGTAAATTTTAAATAGATTACAACCAATGGTTTTCGGTAGGCTTTCGAAAAAGGGTTGTGGTTTGATGTAAATTTTAAATAGATTACAACTTTTCTTACTTTTTTCAGACATAGGGAAAAGTTGTGGTTTGATGTAAATTTTAAATAGATTACAACAGTTCAAAAATATTAAAACCAAAACGATTAGTTGTGGTTTGATGTAAATTTTAAATAGATTACAACTGAAGATACGATCTGTTATATCGGGCCTGAGTTGTGGTTTGATGTAAATTTTAAATAGATTACAACTGTGTGAAGATAATTGTGTAATGAAGCTAGTTGTGGTTTGATGTAAATTTTAAATAGATTACAACATCTGGCCTTCTTTGATAGATTACCTGATTGTTGTGGTTTGATGTAAATTTTAAATAGATTACAACTGTGCATGAGTTGGTAGCCTGGAGATCCTGGTTGTGGTTTGATGTAAATTTTAAATAGATTACAACATCAAAACAGGAAAAACGAGGATCACGTTGGTTGTGGTTTGATGTAAATTTTAAATAGATTACAACCAAAACGATTATAACATATATCATCCGCACGTTGTGGTTTGATGTAAATTTTAAATAGATTACAACAATTGGGCTTAGCAGACGTGAAAATGTCCTGTTGTGGTTTGATGTAAATTTTAAATAGATTACAACATTGCGGGGTGATTTACTAGCTCGCACCTCGTTGTGGTTTGATGTAAATTTTAAATAGATTACAACATTTCAATGTTATTTATGTTACGCAGAAAAGTTGTGGTTTGATGTAAATTTTAAATAGATTACAACAGATGCGCGCGCACGCGCATAGCGTTTACTGTTGTGGTTTGATGTAAATTTTAAATAGATTACAACCCTCTTTTCAGCGTCAGAAACAGCTTATAGGTTGTGGTTTGATGTAAATTTTAAATAGATTACAACAAAAGGGTAAATAAACGAGAGCAAATATAGGTTGTGGTTTGATGTAAATTTTAAATAGATTACAACCAAGTTGTAGATCTGCTGCGGATAGAGAGGTTGTGGTTTGATGTAAATTTTAAATAGATTACAACGAGCCGGAAGGATGTTGTCAAGGTTGTATGTTGTGGTTTGATGTAAATTTTAAATAGATTACAACTTTTCCATGAAGTCTCGCTATGATCTTGAGTTGTGGTTTGATGTAAATTTTAAATAGATTACAACGGTGAAATAGTCTCTGATAAGAGGATTATTGTTGTGGTTTGATGTAAATTTTAAATAGATTACAACGACATACCAGAAATCTATCTTCTCATCAAAGTTGTGGTTTGATGTAAATTTTAAATAGATTACAACAGCTATACCGGCAACGGCATTATCCGCAAGGTTGTGGTTTGATGTAAATTTTAAATAGATTACAACGTGGGAACACATGCACCATCACACAGCTTGTTGTGGTTTGATGTAAATTACTGCAGTTTAAAGTATTTATTTTTGAATATCCAAACTTTTTCATAAATTAGCTGAAAAATAATTTTCTTTCTCACTCAGAGAATAAATCTATTTATCATGGCTCAAAAAATTTGATCCCTCGAAATAATCCAATCACATGTTTATGAAAACAAGAGCTATTTTTTTAGCAACTGCTGTAATGGCGTTTAGTTCCTGTGCTAACGCCGGAACACGCCAATCCGAAACGTCCGGTTCAGACTTCGACTCCGTCGCAGCCTCTGAATTAGCGGATGAAGAAACGGGGATCACCGTCCCCTCCATTGAAGTTGTTAAGGACACAGCCTGTATCGTTCAGTTCCTGTTCGATTATGGGATCAATCGGCTGAAAGCGTCTCCTGACGGCAAACCCGTAATTTTCACCGTCGATTCTCTTGGCCTTGAGAATCCCGAAGGAGTGAAACATGTCGTAAAATCAGTCTCATACTATAGCCAGTTAAGGAAAGGCGACAAATATTATGATCCTGCGACCGACACCCAGAAGATTCTGAAAGAAGATACCGAAGTAATGTCCGAGGAATCACTCCCCTACACTGAAACATACGATTTTGATGCCAACGGACGGTTGATCAAATTCAAATACGAATGTTTTGAGGATGACGAACAGGTTGTTACGTTCGATTACCGGCCCGACGGATCTTTCTCCTATAAAGTTGAATTGAAAGAGAGCGATGCATTTCCCAACACCAAAGTCTATGGCCGGTGGAACGGCAAGGTCTGGGAAGAAGAAATCCTCGGATGGGACTACAGTAAGGAGCAATATAAACCCGGCGTGTCCTATGCTTTGGAAAAACAGATGGTCCACCCGGGATTTTTCACCGTGGAACCTGTAAAAGGAGGCAAGACCGAAGCTATATTGTACAGACAATCTGACGGCAGCTTCATAAGCAACCTGACCCCCGGAGAAAAAATACCTTCCGATTGGCTGAACGGAAGCGATAAAAGCAATCGGATCACCCGTGAAAACAAAGACAGCCACGGAAACAGCCTGAAGGTAAAAGAATATGATTTCCATAATAGCGCGCCCGAAACCAAATACAAAATCACGTATTGGTAACCTAAACGCCACCATGACCGCCCCTCCTCTGTGAATCCTGAAGCCGTCGGACCCGTCATTCCCGCGGACACGCCTTCTAATCTCTCCAATTGGCCCAATTCGTCTAAACGCCGCCCGGTTACTCGCTGAGGGCGCAGCGCATGGTGCCACTGGAAGATGTTATGATGCCGGACCATTCGCCGTTACTGCGCGGATGGATGCTGATTGTCAGCGGTGAGGAGCCGATAGAGCGGAAAACAAACGAATCCCCTTCCCCCGAGCCGGTCATGATTACAGTGCTGCCGTAGGCGATATCCGTATATATGCATTTCCCCCAATGTCCATTGCCGTCGGTCCGTGCCTCAAGTCTTATAGGCCACCGCTGCCCCTCGCTGTCCTCATAATAACCCGAGAAACGATAAGTGTTTGTCAAAAAAGTCTGCGCCTGCTCGGGCGCCACACTATCAAGTTCCGGATAAATATCATCGACATTCACCGTGTCTTTCCCCGTCAGGACAACTGTCAGAATCACGGCCGCT
>OFFB01000940.1_pt1 | contig 20990 bp, 21 predicted proteins | sample 1521281 | NCBI WGS metagenome assembly OFFB01 (sample SAMEA3504109, study PRJEB24116) | mouse gut metagenome | biome: mouse gut; feature: mouse-associated habitat; material: faeces | place: Denmark | collected 2011
GCTGTTCGTCCCGATAGGCCAGCAGCTCATTCTGCCATGCGATCACGTCCTTGGTGGTGATTTCGCTGATCTTCCGCTTGCCGAAGTAGGGCAGAATCTTTTTCTGGATGATGTTCTCCTTTGCTTATGCCGATCTGATTCTGAACAGCAAGCTGAACGTCCTGTTTGAACAAACCGACATACATGGTGTATCCCTCCTTTCTGAGAAGATAAATTCGTTTGTCAGCCCATATCGGCGGCAAGAGCCTGGTCGATGAGCTTTTGCAGCGTCTCCGCCTGCTTCTTTTCCGTGATGGCGCCTACGATGGGGTCACCCACGATATTGCCGTTGCGGTCAACCACATAGGTGGTGGGGTAGGCAAAAATGTTTGTCGTGAACTTTCCCGCCTCGCCGTCGGAAGCGAAATACACATTCTGGTAGGTCACGCCCTTCTTGGCCAGTACATCTTTTGCTTCGGAAATTGCCGCTTCATCGCCATCCAATGTGAAGGTGTTGACACCGATGAGTGCGCCGCCCTTCTTCGCAAGCTCCTTGTTCAGTGCGTCCAGCTCGGAAAGCTCGCCCACGCAGGGATTGCAGGTGGTGAACCAGAAATTCACCACGGTGACGGCGTTGGCGGAGAACAGCTCGTCGCTCTTCACCGTGTTGCCATCCAGGTCCTTGCCCTCAAAGGCGGGGAATTTCTGCATGCTGCCGTCATCAGGCGGCGTGGTCATGTCGCTGCCCGCGGGCACGCTCATAGCGCCATCCGTAGATTGCTGTGCCGCCTCGGGGTACTTTTTCTCTATCATGGTCAGCTTGTTTTCAATCTCGCGGATCTTCTCCGCCGCCTCCTTGAGCAGCTTCAGCTCATCCTCCGTAAACTGATCTTTGGAACCTTCGATGGTGTCCAACAAGAACTCACCATAGTTTTTGTCGTCCTCCTGCATGGTCATGCCCTTGTCGGCCGCCATGAAAACCTTTTCCCAAAGCGCTGTGTCCTCCGAGAGAATGGCATTTTCCTGCGCCATCAGCTCCTTGTGCATGGCAACCGCTTCCTCGGCATTCTTCGGTTCGCTGCTCATTCCGTCCATTTTGTCTCCGCCCTTTGTGCCGCAGGCTGCCAGAGAGAGCACCATCAGTGCAGTAAGCAGCAGCGCCAGAATTCTGCCGGCAGTATTCGTCCTATTTATCTTCATTCGTTTTATTCCTCCCTGTTATTGTTGTTTGTCTGTAGCGTTTCCGCTGCTTTTGCCTTATCTTTACCGTCTCCGAAGCCGTAGCGGAAGCACACGGCTTTCGTCGGACAGGCGCGGATGCACATTCCGCAGCGGATGCACTCGGTATGGTTGGGCGTTTTCGTCACATCCACATCCATCTTGCAGGCTCTGGCGCATTTCCCGCAGGAGACGCACTTATTCTTATCCACCTTCATCTGGAAGAGGGACACCCGGTTGAACAGCGCGTAGAACGCGCCAAGCGGGCAGAGCCACTTGCAGAACGGTCGGTAGAACAGTACGCTCAGCGCAATCACCGACAGCAGGATGCTGAATTTCCATGTAAACAGCTTGCCCAGCGCCGCCCGGATGCCGGAATTGGCAAGGGACAGCGGGATGGCTCCCTCCAGCACGCCTTGGGGGCAGAGGTATTTGCAGAAGAACGGGTCTCCCATGCCAACATCGTTCACAAGGAACGCCGGTAGCAGGAAAACCATCACCAGCAGGACAGCGTATTTCAGGTATGTCAGCGGCTTCAGCCTCTTTGTGGAAAGCTTCTTAGTGGGGATTTTGTGCAGCAGCTCCTGAAACCAGCCGAAGGGGCATAGAAAGCCGCAGATAAAGCGCCCCAGCAGCACGCCCAGCAGAATGAGGAAGCCTGTGATATAGTAGGAGAAGCTGAACTTGGAAGACCCCACCACCGCCTGAAACGCCCCGATGGGGCAGGCCCCGGACGCCGCCGGACAGGAGTAGCAGTTCAGCCCCGGCACGCAGACGGTCTTCCCCGTCCCCTGATACAGTCCGCCCTTGAGAAAGTTCGGCAGATGCAGGTTGGTCAGCAGCGTCGCCCCCGCCTGAATCCAGCCCCGGAAGCGGGACATGGTCTGTGAAACGCCTGAAAACTTTTTACCCAATGCCCACACACTCCAGACATAATTTGATTGCTTTGCTCAGCACTGTCGCCGCCTCGCCCCGCCAGACACCAAAGCACAGCATGGCGGCTCCGGCCATCAGCAGCACGATCTGCGCCGCGGCCTTTTTCCCGCAGCTCATTTTTCATCACCCTTTCCGATTTTCTGCCCCCATCATAGCGCGGGAGAGTTAAAGTCTCTGTTAAGAACGAAAACTTAACGCAAACCTTATCTGTTTTTGCTATAATGAAAGCAACACAAAAACGAAGAAATAAAAAGGAGGACTCTCATGCACCTTTTAGTAATTGAAGATGAACGCGCCCTGTGCGAGACCATCGTTCGCAGCCTGCGGCGGCTGGCCTACAGCGTGGACTACTGCTATGACGGCGAAAAGGCGCTGGCGCTTCTGGGCGTGGAACGATACGATCTGGTGCTTCTTGATCTGAATCTGCCGAAAAAGGACGGCATGACGGTGCTGCGCACCCTGCGGCAGACCGACCGGGAGACGCGGGTGCTGATCCTCTCCGCCCGCAGCGAAGTGGAGGACAAGGTGCAGGGGCTGGATGCCGGGGCGAACGACTATCTGGCGAAGCCCTTCCACTTGGCGGAGCTGGAGGCCCGCATCCGCAGCCTGACATTGCGGCAGTTCACCCAGCAGGATGTGCTGCTAAGCTGCGGAGGCCTGACCTTTGACACCCGCTCCCGTACCGCCACCGTCAACGGGCAGACGCTGGCGCTCACCCGGAAGGAAACGGGAATCCTGGAATACCTGATGGTGCATCAAGGAAGGCCAGTAAGTCAGGAGGAGCTGATGGATCACGTTTGGGACAATAGCGTGGACAGCTTCAGCAATTCCATTCGCGTCCACATCTCCGCCCTGCGCAAAAAGCTCCGCGCCGTGCTGGGCTATGACCCCATCCGCAACCGCATCGGCGAGGGCTATCTGATGGGAGGCGAGGAGGAATGAAGCGGCTTTCCCTGCAGTGGCGCATCACGCTGATGTCCGTCCTGCTCATCGGCATCACCTGCGTGGCCATGAATTTGCTGCTGTGCTCCTCCGGTGTGTACTATATGGACACCATTGCGGACAGTTTACAAGGCGGCGGCACGGTGATCCTGAATGATGGCGGAGCGGCGAGCTTTGACCCGCAGCTCATAGCGCCCAACGAGGAGTTGACCATCGTCGTCGATGGGGTGCAGGGGCGCTTCCGCACCACCAACTGGTACATCACGGCGGCGGTAACGCTGCTCAGCGGCATCCTCGCCTATTTCGTCAGCGGACGCGCTCTCAAGCCCCTGCGCAGCTTTACCTCGCAGGTGGAGCAGGTGCAGCTGAACAATCTTGCCGATATGAGGATCGATGAAGATGCTATTTCGGAGTTCCGGCAGCTGAGCCGCTCGTTCAACCAGATGCTGGAGCGGCTGAACAACGCCTTTTCCGCCCAGCGGCAGTTCACCGGCAACGCCGCCCACGAGCTGCGCACGCCACTGGCACTAATGCAGGCGCAGTTGGAGCTGTTTTCCGCGGAGCATCCTGATGTGCAACCGGAGACGGCGGAGTTCCTCACGCTTTTGCGTGAGCAGACGGAACGGCTGATACAGATGACCAGGACACTGCTGGAGATGAGCAATCTGCGGCAGGTGGCGCGGAACGAGCGGATCCAGCTCGCTCCCATGATCGAGGAGATCTTCACAGATCTTGCGCCGCTCTCAGATAAGCTCGGCGTCACGCTGACGGCGGAGGGCGACGGCATTATGACCGGCAGCGATGCACTGATCTACCGGCTGATCTTCAACCTGACGGAGAATGCTGTCAAGTACAACCGGCCGGGCGGCTCGGTACGGGTTTCTGTCACTCAGGAGTTGGAAAAGCTCCTGCTCCGCGTCTCCGACACCGGCTGCGGCATCCCGGAGGTGTATCAGCGCAGTATCTTCCAGCCCTTCTTCCGGGTGGACAAGTCTCGCAGCCGGGAATACGGTGGCGCAGGACTGGGGCTCTCACTGGTATGGGAGATCGCCGACCTCCACGGCGGCTCCGTTTGGGTAGAGAAAAGTTCGGAGAAGGGCACTACCATTGCGGTGGGGTTGCCAACGCAACAATCAACGAAGCCCTAAAACCCTTTTATTCGTTTTTCGCCGCTTCGCTTGCCGCCCTGCGGCGTTCCTCTCTGTATGGGGTGGTCAGCCGGAAAGAGAAGCGTCCCTTTTCAATCTCAAATTCCTTGCAGCCCGTGTCCGGGTCTACGTCCGTCAGCTTGCAGACGGCAGGGTGTTTGCGGCTGTATGCGGTCAGCCTGTTTTTGAGGTCGGTGTTGTGGGTGCGGATGAAGATGGTGGGGTCTTTCTCGTCAAAATAGATTTCGGTGGTCTTTTCCTGCTTGGTAGGTCCTGTTCTCATAGGCTTATCCTTTCTACGGCTCTGTCACGCAATAGGGGTGTTTTTCGGGGATTTTCTTCGGCTCTTGACTTGGGAAAAATGGCAATTTTCAAACAGGAGCGCGCCGGACGATGTCTGCCCTGTCCGACGCGCTCCCATTCGATAAAATGCGTTTTTTCCGGCTCTACACAGGAATCAGCGAGCTTCGTCCCTCGTGACCGCTTTTTCTCTGAGCGGATGGAAGAATCGCCACAGATTATTACGCTGAATTACATCCTCATAGCTGCGGACTTTCCCGCGCAGCTCCGTATTTTCACGCTCCAATTCTGCCGCACGGAGCTTGCTGTGGACAGACTTATAATCAGAAATTTCCTGTTTCAAACTGTCAATCTCAGCCTTGAGCTTTGCAATCAGTTTGTTTGCCGCATCCACCGCCTTTTGCAGTTTGGATTCCTTTTTCTCTGCTGTAACATGCTTCTTTGCCAGAGTGGAAATCCGGTCAAAATCTTCACGCTCCACGGCAACTTTGGATGAGAAGGGAATGGACGTTGCCACGATTTTTTCGATAGACCGCACATCGACCCGCTGATGCTGGATTTTTTCAATTTTGCTCCCAAGCGTTGCTGCCTGTTTTTCCTGCTGACGGTTCTGTTCTGTGAATTCTGCCAGCCGCGCCTGTTCCTGTTGTACCTTGAACTGCGTCACCGTCAGATGTTCCTCGGAGCTGCCGCGTTCGCCTCGCTCCACATCGTCATACCCTGCCTTTCGCATGGCGGCGAAGAAATCATCTTGCAGAACGGAATAGGATTTTCGGAGCACAGTTTTCCCGTTTGCGTTCAGCAGCGGTTTCCCATGCTCGTCCAGCGCGGGCTTGGAATCCCACTTTTTACTCATACTGACCTGCTGTATCGTTTCCTTGACCGTCCCCACCAGCGATTTATCCTTGCAGCGTTTCGTCCATAGAATCTGTTTTTCCACGACGGGGATATAGACAACATGAAGGTGATAGTGGTACACGTCCTGCCCCAGCGCGTCGGACATGGCGCGGTTGCGCTCGTCGGCGTGCATGACCGCTGAAAGGATATACTGCTCGCCGCCGACGATTTCTATTGCGGATTTGTAAGCATCGGTGTAAAATTGTTTTGCGAAGTCATAGCCGCCGTGATTATGAAAATAGGCGGTGTTTACGTCAAAGACCAGCTCGCCGTAGAGAAAGGCATCCTCTTTCAATCCACGGGTGGAGATGATCCCGTCCTTTTTCGACTGCTCAAACATCTCCGCATATCCGGCGGTTGGTTTCTTGAAATGGACATTGAGGTGCGTTCTCTCCGGGACAATATCCTGATTGACATAGGATTCCTTTTCCCGTTCGTTGTGCTGCTGCGCGTTGCCGATTCTGGCAGCGGTCAACCTCATATTTCTTGCGTTGGTACGATGAATACCGTCGCCTCTTGCCATGGGCAATTACCTCCTGATTTCAGGATTGTGTAGGACGGGGCAGCTTTCGGGGAGGCACTTCTGCGGAAGTGTAATAACTCATTATGATACTTTCATCCTGCGGCTGCAAAGTATCGTGGGCTCTCCGAGGGGGTATGCGGCTTCTGCGGAAGCCTCTGCCGTGGCTTGCAAGTAGTACCCATTTTGCAAAATCCACGGCGTGACCGCCAGCCTTTCAGCAATCGAATTTGCTTCAACGCTGCCGCCCACAGGCAGAGAGAATTTTGAAAATCCTCTCCGCCATCCATCTCAAAATCTGCGGGTTTTTCGATGGGGACGGGGATGTGAGGGGCTGTGTCAGCCAATGCTTTGCCTTGTCCTCCAGCAACAGGAGCGTGGCACGCTCCTGTCACAGCTCCCAAGGAGGAGTAGTCCAGCGATAGCTTTGCGGAACGCCGCGCCGGTCAAGATATTCCTGCCGCGCCTGTTCGCGTTCTTCCTCGGTAGGGGCAGTCTTATAGCTGGAATAGAGCTGCCGGTTCAGCATGGCGTCGAGCTTCTGCTCTAAGCCCTGACGGATTTCCTCTTCGTAATCATCCTCGCCCCGCAGATGGTACATGGTGAGGTCGATGAAGAGATCATAGGGAATTTGTACGCTTTTCATTTTCCTATCCTTTCCTATCCGCGACGGTCGCAACGATTGCGACGGTTGCTTTGATGGCATCATTTCCACCGTCGCGACCGTCGCAGCCGTCGCGCTGTCCTCAGTCGATTACTTCGTACTCAACATTGTCGATTATCATATAGGTGAGCTTCACCTGCCGCCCGGAGTGTTTGGCCCTGTTCTCATACCTCACATGGTACTCGTCCAGCAGCCTGCCGGATTTTACGTTCAGGTATTTGGTGAGGGCGTTTGCCGCCATGCCCGTATTCACCGCTTCCGCAAGCTCGGTCGGACTGCCTGCCCATTCTCTGCTTTCGGAGGAAACAAGCTGGGAAACCGTATCCAATACAGGGTCGGGCGGCTCCTGATGAGGCTCGTTCTCCGTCCGTTCAAGGCTCCATATCTGCGTGTCAGCATCTTTTTTCAGATATAGAATCTGATCCTGTTGATCTCGCCCCACGGCATCGACCGTGGCCTCCAATGCTGTCCGTTTCTTCTTCTGCATCAGGAGTGCTCCGTCTGCACAACCAAGAAGTCCCGTCGTGCCGGAGATCGTTTCAAAGCTGTCCCCGGCTGGCTGCTTTCTTGTGTGATGGACGGTAACGATGCAAATGCTGTGTCTGTCCGCAAAACGCTTGAGCTTGCCGATGATCTCATAGTCGCTGGCGTAGCTGTAAGCCTCGCCTCCAGCCTCCCGAATCTTCTGCATGGTGTCAATGATAATGAGTTTAGTGTCGGGATGCTCACGTACAAAATTTTCAAGCTGCTCATCAAGACCGTTTCCGATTTTGTTTGCTGCCGTTGCAAAATGCAGGCTGGCGGTATCCGCCACGCCGTACATCATAAACATTCGACTCTGGATTCTCTGGAAATCATCCTCCAGTGCAAGGTACAGAACCGTACCCTGATGGACTTCATAGCCCCACAGCCTTTGCCCTGTGCTGACATGGTAGGCAAGCTGCGCTACCAGAAATGATTTTCCGATTTTGGGCGCTCCTGCGAGGATATACGCTCCCGCGTAGAGCAAGCCGTCGATGATGGGCGGCCTGCTCTTGTAGGCGGTCTGATACAGCTCTGTCATGGAAACCGTATGAAGATAACGCGGATCGTTCATGCGCCGGATTTCTCACGCATTTCCTCAATATTTTCCTCCGGGGGATTGCTTTCGCAGGTTTCATGTGGTATGCTCTGGTTAGTTGAATCGTGAGGCGGCTGCCCTCCATCTGCGCCAACAGATGGGATGAGGGCGGTCGTTTTCTCATTTCCCGCCATTTCGCTCACCTCCGGGAATCTGGAAGCCGTAGAACTTCTGCTTGAAATACTGGGCAGGGCATTTTCCGGCAACGGTCAGATAGCCTTGGGCTTTCAGCTCCCTGTTCATTTCCCGGACGATCTGATACGCCTTGCTGCGGCTGATGCCCATGATCTCCGCCACCTCTGACGCTGTGATAAATTGTGCTCTCATAGTACCTCCTGTTTCAAAGTGAACTGCCTCGGTCTGCGTATCTTCTATTCGCTCTCCTTTCTTCACATTCTCCAAAATACGCATCTTGAGTACATATTTTATTATGCGCATACAAAGTGCATCTGTCAAGCCTTTGCAAAATAAATATATGTACTTGCAATTCGTTTTATCCTGTGGTATGATATGGACGAGGTGAATCAGACATGGACAATTTCGATTATCCCGCCATCGGGCAGAGAATCAAGCAGCTCCGAAAACGCAAAGGGCTGAACCAGACCGAGCTGGCACAAATGCTTAAAAAATCCCTCCGCACCGTACAGAAGTACGAAACCGGAGAGATTGAAGTGTCGATTGCCGTTGTCAATCAGATCGCAGACCTGCTGGACACGGCCTCAACCTATATTCTTGGGTATGAATCCAGCACGACACAGATCAGGACGCTTGCCGACGTGATGGACTTCCTCTTTAAGCTGGAAACGGTAGAGGGCATCGACTTCAAGATCAATGTGCAGAAGCCGCCCCGCAGCAAGCAATGGGAATGTTCCATTTCCTTTGACGGCAAAAGCACAGCGGAGTTCAATGCAGATATGTGCCTGTTCCTTGAACAATGGGAGGATGAGCGCAGCGAGCTTCGCGCCCATAACTCCACGCAGGCAGCATATAAGCGCTGGAAGGAGCAGACGCTTGCATACTATGCCGCGAACGCAGTCAAATGCACAGAACCAGAAGAACTTGACCGTGACGAACTGATTGCAAGACGGACGGAGCTTTTGGAAAAGGAATATGGTAAAAACGAGAGTAATGAGTAAATAACCCTATCAAAGCCTGATTCTTGAGGGAAGGAGGTAAAAATGTCAGTAACAAAAGACGGCGACACCGGTCGCTGGATGTCGCAGATCCGGGTAACGGATTGGACAGGCAAGACCATCCACAAAAAGAAGCGCGGCTTCGCCACCAAAAAGGAAGCCCTTCAATGGGAACGTGACTTCATCAGCCAATCCACAGGCAGCCTCGGTATGACCTTCGGCGACTTCATCGCTTTGTATGTCAAGGATATGGAGCACCGCCTCAAGCCCTCCACCGTTGCCAGCAAGAAATGGCTGATCGACCTGAAGGTAACGCCCTTCTTCAAGAAAATCCCGCTGAACGAGATCAAGCCCACTCATGTGCGCCAGTGGCAGAACTCTCTGACCAGCTACCGCGATGAAAGCGGCAAGCCCTACTCCCAAACCTATCTCAAGTGCATCAACAACCAGCTCACAGCAATTTTCAACTACGCAGTCAAGTACTATGGCTTGAAAGAAAATCCCTGCCACAAGGCGGGGAGCATAGGCAAGAAGAAAGCCGACGAGATGCTGTTCTGGACAAAGGACGAGTTTCAGACCTTTATCGAGGGCATGAAAGACCGTCCCGCCAGCTACACGGTATTCATGACCATGTACTACACGGGGATTCGGGAGGGAGAGCTGCTGGCGCTCACACCGTCGGACATCGACTTCGAGAAGAAGACCCTGACGGTGAACAAGAGCTATCAGCGCCTCGGCAGAGAGGATATTATCACCACTCCGAAAACGCCGAAAAGCATCCGCACCATTCCCATTCCCGATGGCCTTTGCCACTGTTTACAGGAGTATATGTCCCATTGCTACGGGCTGCAAAAGGACGACCGGCTCTTTCCCTACACCAAGAGCTTTCTGTATCACGAAATGGAGTATGGCTGCAAGGCATCGGGGGTAAAGCGCATCCGGGTGCATGACATTTGCCACCCAAATGTCAAGCCCAAGACACAAATTTTTTCTAACATAGTAAAAATCCCAGACCACTAAAAGATATTTGCGGTCTGGGACTTCTATTTACAGTATTGTGATCAATTAGAATGTAAACTAAGTTATCTTATCAAATCGGGTCAAAGTCTAATTCATATTTTTCAGAATAATTTTTAACACACATTTGATATTTTGGTATCCCTTTTTCGTCTGCCATATGTATCAGTATCTTTCGATAAACTTCTGGAATTTGACATCCCAAATAAATTGCCATTGGCCGTTTGGGGATTGGATAACGATCCCTGCCCTCCAACGCCGGATTTGCTGTTGAACATATAATTCTCCATTCGTTTTCATATGCCCAATCTTTCGATTTATATAGAGCCGCTTTTATAAATAAAAACTGATCATCATAGCAAGGATTAGTTGGAAACCCAAACCTGGAATTTACAAGCTGTTCAACAAGCCATTGCCCATACCTGGTTGCGTTAAACCGTTTGTCTGAATATATTATTGGGTAAATCGAGGCTGATATAATGTTATTGCAGTTGCGGTTAGGGCAATTCGAGCAAATGGTTATATCATTGTTCGTGAAATCATATCCTAAAGCGAAGCCTTTATTGTTATCCGCGTAATGTGCCCACATTAATGGAGATTTGATACTCTCTGAAAGGCATACCATTTTTGTTTGTTCTCTGATTCCATCTTTTGCTGAGTAAAAACACTTCTCTAAAAATTCACTAAAATCAGGAATCGTTTTCCAGATCATCTCCGTAAGCTGTTGAGCATCAAATGAAACAATAGTTTCTACCATCTTCTGCCGTATGTCAGCATTTGGAAAATGAATTTGCTCAAGAGAAACTGTACCCTGTTTTATTCTTTCAAGCATAGTTTGAACATTTTCTACCGAAAACATTTCATTCGCGGCTTTAAGAATAGATTCCTTATCAAAAAAGAACAAGCTGTCGTGGGGATCATTAAATAATGACGCTTTAGAAAGCCATAGTTCATCTTTTTCAAACGCATCCAAACTGTGTTCGGTACATCCTCTAAACTTATAAAGCTGATTTGGAACATGGTCCCGTATGAACTGTATTAATGGGAAGGATTTGGCATTAAAATCTTCTTTGGGCATATTCTGATTTAATTGAATCGGCTCAATTATTTTTTCAAAATCGTCTCTAAAACTCATTGCGGCCCTCCCTTAAACGAATCACAACATCCTCTAAGTCAGCTATTTCAATAATGGCTTCATTGAACATACAGACACTTTCATTCAGCATAATAATATAAGTTATAATTGTAAATACTTCTCCACTCGTATAGTCTCCAAAATGAAGTGCATAAATGACTGCAAAGATCAAAAGAATGGCTTGTAGTATATCTGTTAAAAGATACGCTTTTGCTTCCAAGTCCGAATTTTTTATCCTAAAGTTCCGTTGTTGCATCGAAAACAACCTATACTTCACAATTTCTTTAGTTAAAATAATGCCTTCTCTTTTTTCATCGCTATCTTGAAGGCGTTTATTATTTTGAACAATTTCCTTGTGAAACCCATGTGTAAAAGCAAAAATCAATATAGAAATTATACCAGCAGCGGCAAGCAATGGAGTTGCAGCAGAAATATAGAGGGAAACTAGCGAAAAAAAGATGCCGCCAAACATATCTAAAATTTCAACCAAACCATTTTCAAAAAATTCCGGGATTCGGACAACCAAATCCAATCTTGAGCTTAGTTCGGATTCGTTTATGTTGGCTGCTATCCCTCTTTCGTAATAAGAATTGCGTTCGTCCTCAATAATTGGTTCGTATACCCTATTATCAGAAAATTTATTGATAGTACGGACAACGATGAGCAGTAATTGCAACAATATCAATACATAAAGCCAGAAATAGCTTCGCTCGAAAAAGCCGTCAATACATAATCCAATGACAAGCGGATTTAGTGACAGGCAAACTATTTCTGCTATATCCAAGGTTAAAACAAAAATGATTCCAACAGGGTTTTTCTTAAATATCCGTTTAAGTTCTGCCTGCATTGCTTTCATCTGATTTCTTCCTGATTTTCAACAGATTCTTTGGTATTTCGATAGAGCAACCGATAAAACTACTTTTTTAGTATAACACAAGCCTCCAAATATTGAAAGCACTATTTCTCAGTCTCAAAACAAGGCTAAGAAATAGTGCAATATGAGGTTTGCTAAATGCTCCTACCTGGGGCGTTTTCTCATTTCTTCGATCATTCTACGGAGCATCGTGTCAAGGCTTAAATCTACCTCTCCACAATCTGCCGTATGGACACTGACACCGAGATCACGGAGCAGATTCCAGTATTTTGTTACCTTATCTGCGTCACACCCCAAGCGGGTGAGACTATGGATAAGAAGTATATCGGTATCCCCATCTTCTGCCGCCGCATGGAAGTCCAGCAGACCAGGGCGGTCCATGGTGAGGCCGCTCCCTATATCGCTGGAAACGCCAACGATTTCAAAGCCATGCTCTTTTGCGTAACTTTCCAGCCTGTGCCGCTGCCTTTCCAATACCTCCGCACTGTCCGGCTCGTTGTGAGCCACACGGCAATAAATCCAAGCCTTTTTCTGTTCCATCACGCCGCCTCCATACAAAAGTCCTTCATCTTCCAAACGATTTCCACCTGATTATTCGGATAGACGTACACCCGATCAATCAGCGTGTCCGCCAGCCCAGCCGTCAGGCCACCGGCACCAATTACTTCCCGCGCCAGTTCCGTTCTGGCGCTTTTCGTTTTTTCGTCCATTTCCATCTGTGAGGTCTGCACCTTCAGATTGGAGTGGATTTCCCGCAGCCGGTCAAGCTCACTGTCAACAGCGGCTTTCTGGCTTTTGTAGTCCTCCATGGTGATCTGTTTCAAAATGAGCTGTTCATACAGCACCCGCTTCTGGTCCAGACAGCCCTCAATCCGCTTGTCATATTCGGCCTGCCTTGCAAGCTGAACATCCAGCCTCCCGGCATTGGCGAGATTGAGCACATTCAAAATGACTTGTGCCTGTTTGGAGAGAATTTCGTATAACATCCCCTCCAGCTCCGCCTCCGTGACTGTCAGGCCATGGCAGTCAGCAGCTTCATTTACCAGCGTGTACCGGCAGAAGAAGGTAGCATTTTTTGTTGCCCTTCGGGGCATAGCGTGACCGCAGCACCCACAGAATACTTTGCTCCGCAACGGATAGGCCCTGGCCTTCTTCTTGGGGCACTTGAACCGGGGCCGCTGGGCCTGCACTTGGTCGAACAACTCCCGGCTGATGATCGCCTGATGATGGTCGGGAATCTTGACCCACTGGCTTTCATCCTTCATCCGTACCCGGTGTCCGCCCACCTCCGTCACTTCCCGCTTGCCTATGATGTAAGTGCCGGTATAGCGTTCATCGTCCAGGATATGCACCACTGAGGACGTAGACCATATCCCGCAGCACCGGGAAATATCGTGACCGTTGAAACCGTGGGCCGCTTTGTACTCGGCAGGGGTGGGGATATTCCGCTCAAACAGGGCTTTGACGATCTCGTTGGGCTTGCGCCCATCCCGTGCCAATTCAAAGATCATTCGTACATTGGGAGCCGTTTCCTCGTTCGGCTCCATGCGGCCATAGGTCGCTTTCGTCTCCGGGTGCAGACTTTCGTAGATTTCTTTCCGCCGCAGAAGCAGTTCCCGAAATTCATCGTCAGATAAATCCTTGCGGACAAAATTCTCGTCTATCTCCGCCAAAGCCACTTGCAGACCGTCCAGATCACTGACAGTACACTCGATCTCCGTCCGGCCCAGCAGCTTCATGGCCTCTAGCCGATGCAGTCCGGCAATCAGCGTATGGGACTGATCCACCATGATAGGGTTAATCAGTCCCACTTCGGCAATGCTGTCGGCCAGTTCCTTCACATCTCCCGGCAGGGCCTCCCGCCGCCCAGGATTTACCGTGATCTTGCTGATAGGAACAAGCAATATCCTCACCTCCCCGGCCATGGGCCGCAGTATCGTTCATTCTCGCCGGATGGAACACCTGGGGCCACGGTTGCCTATGGTGATCTGAATGGTGCCGCCGTTATCGGACAACTCGCCGGAGTAGGTGGCGGCGGTGCTGGGGTCATTGGAGGGGGTCACGCTCCAGGTTACGGGCAGGGCTGTGTCCTTTTCCAGCGTGACGCTGATCTGCTCATCCGTATGAGTGGCGGCATCCGCCGTCAGGCCCAGGGAGAGGACGGGATAAACCTCAATCGTCTGCTCATAGGTGAACGCACGGCCCAGGCTGTCCGTCACGGAGGCGGTCAGGATATTTGTGCCGGTCTGAAGGAATTTCACGTTACCCCCAGCGTTGTCGAGGGTCCCGTTGATACCGACAAGGAGGGAAACGGTCTGGCCGTCCACAGTCAGGGACCACGCAATTTTGCTGTCCCCTACATTTTCGGAGGTCATTTTCACCTTCACCGTCTCATCCGGGTGGGCGAACTCCGGGAGCTTGAAGGACAGGCCCACGGTGTCCCATACGCTGATGGCGGCGCTGGCGGTAAACGTCCGGCCCAGGTCATCCGTAACACTGGCGGTCACGGTGTAGCTACCGGCAGAGGGAAACGCGATCTCGCCGCCGCTGTTGGTCAGGGCGTTCTCAACCACAGCACCGTCCTCGGAAGTCACTTCCCAGGTCACGTCCAGGTCAGTCCCGGTAAGGCTGACAGCGGCAGGCTGGTCGATATGGGCCGTCTCCGGCGCATCCATGTATTCCTCCACGTCCGCCAGCTTGTCCGTGATGCGCCGCAGTTCCTCCCAAAGAAGAAGCTGCTCGCCATCGGTAAAATCAATGTCAAGGCCGCTCAGATCGTCATAGTCCGTGTAGGTAGAGAATTTGAGAAACTGCGAAATGCTCCGGTTCAGCTTGACAGCCTCCGAAAGCGCCGCCTGTAAATCTGCCATGCTGGGCCTCCTTCCTATGTGTGTTCTTTTAAGGTCTGCTGGACAGACTGGATATGCGCCAGCCACTGCTGAAGGATTTTCTCGTTCGCCCATCCCTGATATTTCCAATGCTCCGGGTTCTGGACGTTTTCCAGCTCTGTCAAAAGGGACGGCAAATCATTTCCTGTGACAATGAAGTTTTTGATATGGTACTCAACCGGATCGTAGTTCTCACCGATATAATCATAGACGACCAATTCACCGGTCTGATAATAGTCGTAGAGACACTCTGCAACCAGAAGTGCCGCATTGATAAAGTCATGCATAAGCGTTTCGCTGATATAGAAATCTGTGATCTTCGACGGCGGCTTCTGCTTGTATTGCTCGATTTCCTCTTGAATGGTTTGGTTCAAAAGTGTAATGGCCTCCGACACATTGAAAACAGTAAAATTAACGTTTCTCAATTGTTCTGCCACAATAGTGTCCAGCAGGTCTAGGCCATCGTCACTTTGCCTTACGGTGATGCCCCAGGCTCCCATTTTAACCTCCTTCGTGGTCTGAAAAATTTGTCCTTTAAGTGCAGCCTTGGTTTTTCACCCCCTCCCGCAGGCCCCATTTGAGGGCCGTTTTTAGTGGAAAAAGAATAAGGACAAACCGCCAACCCGTTGCAACGCAAGGGTTTTCCGATTTGTCCTTATTATGCCATAAGGGCATACTTACGCTACTATTTTTGCGCAAAATTGGCTAATTACTAGAAGATATTTGCGTTGTTACGGGCTCTTTGTTGGTGAATATAAACAATTTTAACAACAAGAATTTATCAGAATAGCACAAACATTTCGCTTTTGGCATACGCGTGACATAAGGGGGTTAGCAATGTCGCAGATCGTGAAATCGGCTTCTAGCTTAGCCCTGTTAGTATGTAGGCAAAAAAGCTATATCATCATAAATTCCTTTGCAATTTTTTGTTGAAGAAACCGTCAATATGCGGTATAATAAAATTGATTTGAACAACAATCTTGTTATGAGCTTTTATGGCAATACGGCAAAAAGTGACGGTGCAAATTATGGAAGCATGTGCCTAGCTCAATGCCTAATACGCTTCAAACAAGGACTGTTAGCAACAACAACTAACGAGAACACAGCGACCGCGAGTTTCAAAACGATATTGCAATTCTCACATCTGATCAGCGGGTCGAAAAAATGTTGCCAGTATCTATACGAGCGAACATATCCACTTCAGATTTCTTTAGGGATGTTTTAACTGATTTTTGAACTTCCTCATTTAGGATTAACATCAGAAATACACATAGATGAGTTGCTTTTTATTATTGTGATATAAAATAAGATACATCAGATTTATATTTCAATTTAGAAAGAGAGATATGGTTATGACGATTTTTGTCTTTGTTGCGGATGGATGGGGAGCAGTGAGTGGTGGGATTAACTGCTTTAACTATGATTTGGCAACAGCTTGTGCCCACATTAAAAAAAGTAATCAGGACATAAGAATCTGCTGCGCTATACCGGATCTCAATTCTGAACAGAAGGCCGAGATGCGGAAAGAGGGTATTATCCCGATTACGATTTCCAATGGAGCCTTTCACTCCCCAGAAGCAGCGCAGGTGATTTCCGATAAAATGAAAGCGGAGCGGGAGCTGCGGCGCTGTTATCCCGAGCGATGCAACACATTTTGCGTTGGGCATGATGTCTACACCGGTGGTCTCTCAAGGCAGCTTGCAGAGATATGTGACGGATGGAATATCGTATTTCATCATATGGATTATTCGTCATATTATTTGTTTGGCAAACACAACGTCCCAAGCTATAAAGAAAAGGTCAAGCGGCAAAAAACAATCTTGGGCCACGCAGATTTAGTCTGCGCGGTTGGTCCGATGCTGCTTCAGTCAGCCGAAGATATGGTGCGGGAAACGAACACCAGAACGATAGAAGTTTTCCCAGGGTTGGCCGCGTTTGATAAGCTGGAGACTCCCCCAAACCGATTCGCACCCATCGTTTTCGGAAGAATCGAAAAAAACAATCAAGCCATAAAGCAAATACCATTAGCTATTGATGCTTTCGCGGCGGCGATTGCGGGAGATAAAGACACTCCCATTATTAACAACAATCCAACGCTTCGTGTCGTTGGATATGAAGCCGATGACCAGGAGGAGCTCACAAGGGAGGTTGAGTGCCTTCAAGAGCGGGTCTTCAAAATCGCCGGTCGTATGTGCAACGTCGTTCCTTACCCATATACGCATGATCGGGCAGAGTTGGGCGGGTTGCTTCGGTCCGCGTCAGCGGCTATGATGCTTTCGCTACACGAAGGCTTCGGTCTGGTGGGCTATGAGGCGATCGCAGCGGGGATTCCGCTGATATTATCCAAAAATACAGGATTATATATGTTCCTGGAACGAGAACATCTGGAACATTTAGTGTACGCGGTACAAATTAACGGTTCAAGTTCAGGTGAAAAATATTCGGATGATGATTTACATACGGTAGCCAGAGCATTGCGGGATATCCGTCAAAAGGAAAAAGGGTATAAGGAAAACGCACTTAATCTACGTAAAACCTTGCTGTCAAGAAAAGACAAATACTCTTGGGATGCTGTGGCTGCCAGCTTTATCGACAGCGTATTGCAGGAGTTCGAGGATGAACTGAAGATCGATTCCACTGTTTTTTACAGCCCAGATAAGGTAATAAAGCTTAGCGCAGACCTCAAAGCCGGCACTTATACGGAGATTACATTTAAGCCGTCTCCCAACAAACGAGTGTACGCAGTTACGGGAAGAAATTCCCTTGCATCACTTGTAAACAGCTTGCAGAAAGAGTTCGAAGCAAATTACGATATTTTTGTTTATAACATGAACATGCAAACTGGAGAGGATGAAAGCTCTGCCTGTTCAGACTTTCTTAACAACTGCCAGACAGTGTTCGGAGAAGAAGGCGACCCTGATATACCAGGTTTCAAATATATACTGGGCAAGCGACTTCATAAAACCATTCTGATACTGGACGATTTCCCGATAAAGCCCGCACCCAGTTTTGAAGATCTGTTTTTTTACTTGAACAGGTTGAATAATGATTTTTACATTTTTGCCGTCAATCATTCGGACTCTCAGTTAAAAATAGTGCCGTTTCATAAAAATTCGCTTGAGGCGCAGAGTCCAACCGTCGTGCAGAAGCCTGTTTCATTGCATTTAACCGCTGAACAGCAGTTACTGGCGAAAGTCTTAGCATTTCGGGGCAAAAGAGGTTACAGCAAACGGCTCATCAGTTATATCTGTATCGGCATGAATGCGTACCAAGATAAAATTGGGGGCCCTCCGGTCTTTGAACATCCCACGGATATGGAGCGAGAATTAAAAGAGCTGAATCTGATTGAAGAATACTCTGAGTACAGCTACCAAAATGTAAATCAATACCTAGCAGCGGCAGCGGGACTTGAATTGAATGACAAGCTTTATGCGCTGGGATTATCCAGGCTGGGTCTTTTCTATGCAAGATGCTATCACCGCGGCAAGGGGCGGGATCAACAGCCCGACTGGGGATATTTCAGCTGTAAATGCTTTGCAGATGCTGCAGGCCTCGATAGCGAGATAAGAAACGAGATTAAAGCTGATTATGAAAAATTGCTCAATAGAATGAGAAAAAGGGCTATGGATACGTCAGACTACAGCCGGTATTTAGGTGCACTTCAGAAGTTCATCGACGAGTACAAAGACCCAAATGATCCGTGGATGTGGTATACCATCATACATTGCGAGACACTTTGCTGTCCCAATGCGGATACGCTTCATAGGCTAAATCATGTTTTGCAAACAGAGTTTCCTGATGACAGCAAGGAGAACCGAAGTGGAAATGCGTTGTATGTGCAGCTTATCCGCCTAGTCGCTGAACTGGAATATGAGCTGGATATTGATAGTTCACTTGAACACTTAATAAATCAAATCAAGGCGTTTTCCCAAGATCTCTTGTCTACCACTGCGTGGAACCAATGTCTATCGACTGTTGTTAGTCTTGCGATAGAATATGAGAACTTTGATTTGGCGGGTGAGTATTTAGAACGGTATAAAACCAGTTCAGGGACTGATAATCCTTATCCCAAAGTAATCGCTATTGCTATGGAGACTAACTTGAGCTTGGCAAAATATGCCGCAGGGCACGAAGTTAATCTGACCACTGTTTTACCAAACATAAGGGATGCATACCGGATGGCTGAAAATATATTAAAGGATTATCGTGCACAAGGTTGGACAGTCGGGCTTTGGGGAGAATGTCAAACATTACTAAATAATGCATACGGCGAAGGTAATCTACGAAAGTCTATGCACTTCCGCAAGAACAGTGGAGAGAAAACGAAGACTTACAGAAACTGGTTGCGGCGGATATCTAAATACTCACTGCAACCGTTTACTAAAAAGCTTTTAAAAGAGGAGCTGGACCGGGTGGGAATTCAGACACATGTAGGCGTTTAAGACCATGCATTCTCTTTGTAAGTGCAGTAATATATGCTATCTGACAACACGTATGGTCTGATATCTCATGCAAATCTTTCATACACAAAGCGTGAGACTATTGAGCAAATTATGGTTCCCACCCCACCCATGTATATTTTGAACAAGCATACTTGCCTTGACTTCAAGTCTTAGCCCCTCGAAATAGCTTCAAAAAATCTTGATTCTGCCCCGATACCTTGGTCCAAGGAAATTTGTCCTTTGCGTGCAGTTTTCGTTTATCATCCCCTCCCGTAGACCCCATTTTAGGGTCGTTTTTTGGTGGAAAAAGAATAAGGACAAACAGCCAACTCCTTGCAACGCAAGGGTTTTCCGATTTGTCCTTATTATGCCATAAGGGCACAGCCACGCCAGCCTGCTGGTGGAGATGGGCTTCTCTCCGCTGCTGATCGCGGAGCGGCTCGGACATGAAAAGGTGCAGACAACGATGGACACGTACAGCCACCTGTACCCCAACAAGCAGGTGGAGGTAGCCAGACAGCTTGACGGCATTATGCCGTGAGCCTCTGGCTACAAAAATCGCTGCAAATGTAGCCAATTTGTAGCCACTAAAAAAGAAAAATCCTGAAAAACGCTGTATTACCAACGCTTTTCAGGATTCAGAAAACACTAAATATTTATTCCCACTCGACAAATCCTATTATATGGGGCTGTATTTCCTATACTTTAACAGGCATAACATTCGCAAATTTGTTAATATTTTACCTGTTATTTTTGGCCGTTAATTTTCTTAGTATCAAAATAGTATCACAAAAGGCGGGGAAACGCAACTGCGTCTTACCGTCTCTCTCAACGTTTTATGGTAATAATAGCGTCATCCCATACAAGAAAAGTATATGGGCTGGATAAAACCAATAGAAAAAATATTTCAACTTTAGTTTCCCTCGTGTTCCGTTATAAAGCAACATTAAGAGCGCCGCAATCATGGTACAGACGGTTGGCTGATTACCCGTAGTCACCATATACAAAACAAGATAACCTAATGCTTGCAAAATGCGATTTTCCCGGAGAAAGTAAAATCCAACTATAAAAATTATACCCATACTGCCATAATCGCACTTCACAATCTCTGCCACTGTTGCGATAACTGCCACAGTTCCCAATTGCAGCAAGACGGCTTTAATGTTCTCTTTACGGTCTTGCTCCTTTTTGAACTTTGGTAATCTTTCCAAGGCAGATAGACAAAGAAGCCCTAAAAACAACGTGAAAAATACATTTTGATACGAAAAATAGAACGGAAATGTACCACTTCTTCTTGATAATTCACTGAAAAACCCCAAATCAAAAGGAATTTCAGAGATAACAGCAAATATCAACATAGCTCCTATGTAGCGTTTTCTATTCTTAGTATAAACAAACCCCTCCACCAAAAGAAGGCAAAAAATAGGAAATGCAATCGTACCAATGGCATAAAGTCTAAACTTTACAAAATCACTAATAGCTTGATACTGTTCAAAAGGTATTTCGCCGTTTTCAGACATCCAAAACAGTTTAGTTAAAATAGCGCCAAGAAAAATCTTGCTAAAATGATCTATAAACATGGAAATACAAGCGATGATTTTTAGGCTATTCCCCGTAAGGAACTGAACGTTTTCTAACTTTTTGTTTGCGTTGCTTAGAAATGCTAATCTTTCTTTCATTAAAGCGATGCCTCCGCAATTTTGAGTTTATCATTTTTATTATAGCACCAAAAGGCTCTGATGACAAGTTAAAGCAGGAGGGCTATTATGGGAATGCC
>OFFB01000941.1_pt1 | contig 20958 bp, 21 predicted proteins | sample 1521281 | NCBI WGS metagenome assembly OFFB01 (sample SAMEA3504109, study PRJEB24116) | mouse gut metagenome | biome: mouse gut; feature: mouse-associated habitat; material: faeces | place: Denmark | collected 2011
AGTAAAAAATGTAATAAACAAAATGTTTGGAATAGATATTTTCTTTTAAGAAAACTGCTAACAAAACAAGGTCAAATATTTGACCTTGTTTTGTTATTTTGCAACAAAACCCTGGCGAAAATCGATGGTAAATTATATTGTTGTAGTATATAATTAAATTTATAGATATTTATAAAATATAGAAAAATCAAACTTTCATTAATAAATAAAATGATATATTTTCATTCGATAGTTAAGCATTTGTACGTTTTTTAAAACTACGTCATAAACATATTTTAGGTATATTTAGGAAATAAAAAAATTATTAGAAAAATATGTAAAAAATTACTTAAAAAATATTGAGTTTTTACACGAAATGTGGTATACTTAATAAAATACTAACGAACTAATAAATGGAGTAACTTATGAGAACGGACAGCAGACCTTTAAAGACTAAAAAAAGTATTAAACAAGCACTTTTGATTTTGTTAAAAGAAAAAGATATTTCCTGTATTACCATAAGCGAATTGGCAATAGCCGCAGGTGTCAGCAGAAAGACTTTTTATTTGCATTACAGAGATATTTCGGAGATTTTGGACGAAATAAAATATGATTTGTTGGATTTGTTTAACGAAAGCGTGATGAAAGAAAGACGTGTAGGTTTTCGTGTACGTATGCTAAACTTTATCAATAATATTGTAAAAAGAGTAAATGCGGACGAAAAATATTATGCTTTGATGGCAAGTTCTAACTATGCCAAAATCATTTTTGACCCGCTAGAGGATAAATTAAAAGAGGAATTGATATTTGCTTTGGATACCGAGACCAAGCTAGAGCAGGAAAAGAAAGAATGTCTTGTAGATTTTATGATTGGCGGAATTATTAATAGTGTTTTAAAATGGGCAAAAAAACTTGATGGAATATCTACTGAAGCTCAATCGAATATTTTGTTTGAAATTATCAACAACAATGTTGCATGCTATTTAAACAACGATATTAACGGCTATTGATATTTTATAGTTAGTAATAAACATTAACGGTTTTAATTGTATATATAAAGGAATACAATTTAATAAGTATTCTTTTGGAGGATTTTATGAAAGTATTAATGTTAAATGGTAGCCCTCATAAAAACGGCTCAACTTATACGGCTCTTACAGTTGTGGGCGAAGAACTTAAAAAGTACGGGATAGATTACGAGATAATGTGGGTAGGGAACAAACCGCTAAGCGGGTGTATTGCATGTAGTAGTTGCAAACAAACAGGTAAATGTTTTATCGATGATAAGGTAAACGAATTTATGGAAAAAGGCAAAGAATGCGATGGTTTTGTGTTTGGCTCGCCTGTTTATTATGCAAGTGCAACGGGGCAAATAACCTCCTTTATGGATAGACTTTTTATGGTAGGCAGACAGTCCATGAAATATAAACCTGCTTTTGCTGTAATATGTCAAAGACGTAGCGGTGCAACCAATACATACGACATGTTGAATAAGTATATCGGAATAAGCAACATGATTCAAGTTCCGTCAAAGTATTGGAATATGATGATAGGAAGAAACCCTGAAGAAGTTTTAAAGGATGAAGAGGGGATACAAATTATGCAGAACCTTGCTAAAAATATGGCTTGGCTTATAAAAGTTTTGAAAGTTGCGGAAAATAACGGTCTTGGAACTCCGGATGACTTAAACTAAAACACTTGTGATAAAAATAATGCCTAATTTAAGTTAAAACGTTAATAATAAAGTAGTGTTATATGTTTTGTTGACTTATAATAAAGGCTATGTTAAAATAGTAACAATAAATTTATGGAGATAAACCGATGGATAAAATTTTTGAAAGAGTAAAGGAGCTGAAAGCACAAAAAAATGCTGTTATTCTTGCACATTATTATGTGGATGGCAATGTGCAGAAAATAGCTGATTATATTGGCGATTCCTATTATTTAAGCAAAATAGCGACAACTCTTTCCGAAAACGTGATAATATTTGCGGGTGTAAATTTTATGGCAGATAGTGCAAAGGTGCTTAATCCTAACAAAAAAGTAATTTTGCCTGACAGCACTGCAGATTGCCCTATGGCACACATGGTAACGACCGCACAAATAAAAAAGGTAAGGGAAATGTACGACGATGTAGCAGTGGTTTGTTATATAAATTCTACCTTGGAATTAAAGGCAGAAAGCGATGTTTGCGTGACAAGCGCAAATGCCGTTAAGGTTGTAAAAGCTCTTCCTAACAAAAATATATTTTTTATTCCCGATAAAAATTTGGCACATTTCGTGGCTGAGCAAATCCCCGAAAAACATTTTATTTATAACGAGGGTTTTTGCCCTGTGCACAACTTTATGGCAGTAAAATATGTTACGGATATAAAAAAACAATATCCTAATATAAAAGTGCTTGCACACCCGGAATGCCCTAGACTTGTGCTTGATTATGCAGACTATATAGGTAGCACGTCGGGTATAATTGACTATGCAAAAGCAAGCAGTGACAAAGAGTTTTTGATTTGTACTGAAAATGGTGTCTGTCATAAATTGGTGCAGGACAACCCTGATAAGCTATTTATATTTAATGATTTGAGTATTTGTCCGGATATGAAAAAAATAACTTTGGAAAGCGTAGTAGCATCGCTTGAAAGTTTGACTCCAGAGGTTGTTATCGATAAGGAACTTAGTGAAAAAGCTCTTAAACCTTTGGAAAAAATGTTGGAACTTGCCAAATAAATTGTTGCAAAAATTGGATTGTAGACGGATAATTACAAGTAAGAACATACACACATAAAATTGTTGTGTAGATGATTTTTATAAAAAACCGTTCAAAAATCGTGATTAAATGAGTAAATGACTAACGACGAACTATTGTTTGAGGGATATATGGATAATTTTTACGATGTCATAGTAGTAGGTACGGGTGTTGCGGGATTGTATACTTGCTTAAATTTGAGCAAAGATAAAAAAGTGTTGTTATTGACAAAAGATGAAGTGCTTAACTGTGATTCCTATCTTGCACAAGGCGGTATTTGTACTTTGTTGGATAAGCAAGATTACAAACCGTATTTTGAGGATACTATCAAAGCAGGACGGTATGAAAATGACTTGATAGCAGTGCACGATATGATTGTACAATCAAAGGAAATAATAAATGATTTGATAGCTAAAGGTGTTGATTTTGACAAAAACTGCGACGGTAGTTTAAATTATACTCGTGAGGGCGGACACTCGACATTCCGCATATTGCATCACAAAGATGTGACCGGCAAGGAAATTACAAGCAAGCTTTACGAACAAGTTGAAAAATGCAGCAATATTACGATTAAAGAGTTTGCTTTGGTTATGGATATAATAAAAGATAACAACTGTTGTAAGGGAGTTGTTGTAAAAGAACAAGATTGTATGCCTGTGCCTGTTTATTGTAGAGATGTGGTTTTTGCAACAGGCGGATTGGGCGGACTTTTTGTTAACTCCACAAATTTCAGCCATATTACAGGAGATTCGTTTGCAATAGCTATAAGAAATGGTGTTGAACTTAAAAATATCAATTATATTCAAATTCATCCGACAGTTTTATTTTCTAAATCAAAGGGTAGAAGATTTTTAATTTCCGAATCTGTTAGAGGAGAGGGAGCAAAACTTTTAAACAAGGCAAAACAGAGGTTTGTAAATGAGTTGTTGCCTCGCGATGTCGTTGCGGGTGCTATAATCGAGCAAATGAAAAAGGATAATACCGAACATGTATGGCTTGATTTTAAAGATATTTCCAATGATGAAATTTTGCATCATTTTCCTAATATCTACAACAAATGTTTGGAAGAAGGTTATGATGTAACAAAAGAGCCTATCCCTGTTGTGCCTGCTCAGCACTATTTGATGGGTGGTATCCGTGCGGATATTTGCGGTGTTACATCACTTAAACATTTGTATGCAGTTGGGGAAACGGCAAATAACGGAGTGCATGGCGCAAACAGACTTGCAAGCAACTCTTTACTTGAAAGTTTGACTTTTTCCAAAAACTGCGCAAGGGTAATTAATTTTGATAAGTCGGAATATGAAAAAAACAATATTCATATAGACTTACAAAAATATGCGGACAGCGAAAAATGGCAACTAGAAAATAAGCGTTTGGTGCTTGAAGAAATAAGAAAAAAAGACGAGGTATTTTATGATAAATGGTGTAACTCTAAAGACTAATGTCGATAAATACATTTTAATGGCTTTGCAGGAAGATATAACACAAGAGGATGTGACAACAAATGCGGTTATGCCTTTTGATAGTATGGGTGAAGTACAGCTTATTGCTAAACAAGATGGTATTTTGTGCGGTATAGATGTTTTTAAAAGATGTTTTACTATTGTTGACGAAAGTGTTAAGTTTGATTTGAAAAAACAGGATGGGGAAAGTATTGCAAAAGGCGAATTGCTTGGTACAATAACGGGTAATATCACTGTATTGCTTTCTTCCGAAAGGGTAGCACTTAACTATTTGCAAAGAATGAGCGGTATTGCGACTTTTACAAATGCTTGCGTAAAACAACTTGCAGGTTACAAAACCAAACTTCTTGATACAAGAAAGACTACGCCTAACATGAGATTTTTTGAAAAATACGCGGTTAAGGTTGGCGGTGCTTACAATCACAGATACAATTTGTCGGACGGAGTACTTATAAAGGATAATCATATCGGGGCGGCAGGTAGTGTTGCAAAGGCTATTGCCATGGCAAAAGAATATGCTCCATTTGTCAGAAAAATCGAAGTGGAAACGGAAAGTTTGGATATGGTGCGTGAGGCTGTAGAGGCAGGAGCTGATATAATTATGCTTGACAATATGGATAATGCCACTATGAAAAAAGCGGTTGAAATAATCGCCGGTAGGGCAGAGACAGAGTGTTCGGGAAATGTTACAAAAGAAAGATTGAAGGAAATTGCCGAGATTGGTGTGGATTATGTTTCAAGCGGAGCGTTGACTTATGGCGCACCATTACTAGACCTTTCACTTAAAAATCTTCATACAATTTGAGGAGTTATTTGTACAAACATCGATTTGTGAAAATCAATTAAATAATTGTAATTTGAAATAAAAAGCAAGTCTTATACAAGACTTGCTTTTGTCATTTATAAGCTATAAATAATTTATGCAAACAATAATCAATATTAAAAAACGATTAAGTTAGTCGTGTTTTATGTTTTTTACTGTAAGGCCGTGTTTTGCACCAAGCTTGCTTATAACTATAAACGTATCTACATTGTCGTTATCGTTTGTAGTTATTGTGTAAATTTGTTTGGGGATAAGGTTGTATTTAGTCAAAGTACAAATAACTTCCGCCAATCTTTCAGCTTTGTGCACCATATAAAACATACCACCGAATTTTAAAATTTTACTTGTGTTTTGAACAAGCTCTTCAAGTGAAAGTGCAATCTCGTGACGGCTTATTGCAATATTTTGATTTTCTCTTATCTCCCCACTATTTACTTTGTAGTAGGGCGGGTTGCAAACGACAATATCTGCGTATCCGTTTGGGATAATTTCGGATATATTTTTTACATCGTAATTTAAAATTTTAACTTTTTCCTCAAGCCCATTCATTTTGACAGAGCGGGTTGCCATATCCGCCATATCGCTTTGCAGTTCCACACCTATAACTTGGCTGCAATTTTTTTTAAGCCCGATTAAAATACTTATTATCCCGCCGCCAGAGCATAGGTCTACAATTTTACTTTTGTTGTTTGTTATTACACTATTTGCAAGCATAACAGAGTCGGATGTAAAGCAGTATTTATCTTTATGACTGATTATAAATGCTCCGTCAAGTTGCAAATCATCAAGTCTTTCGCCCTCTTTTAAAAAAGTTTCAAAGTTTGAAAAATTATTCTGCATCATTTCCGTCATCTTCGTCATCCGAAATATCGTTATATTGCGTTGCGGATTTTATATCTGCTAATTTATATTCATTTATGCTTATTCCGCCATCTTCATTTTGAATTTTGGCTTTTATTTTTTTGTTTAGCAAATCTACGCTGTCTACAACTCCTTCTCCGTCGTTAGTAAAAACTGTAGCACCTACTTTAGGCATTTCTTTTAAAGTTTCTACATAGTAATCATTTTCATACTTTAGGCAGCACATTAGCTTGCCGCAAACGCCGCTTATTTTTTGAGGGTTTAAGGATAAACCTTGGTTTTTCGCCATTTTGATAGTAACTTTCTCAAAATCGGCAAGATGAGCGTGACAACAACAAACTCTACCGCAAGGCGCCAAAGCACCGCGAATTTTTATGTCGTCTCGTTCGTAAATTTGTCTTAGTTCTATCCTTGATTTTATAACAGTTGCCAAATCTTTAACCAACTCTCTAAAGTCTACTCTGCCTTCGGCAGTAAAGGAAAATATAGCCTTGCTCCTATCAAAAGTGTAGTCGGCATCCACCAATTTCATAGGAAGTCCGCGTTTTTGAATTTTTTCTAAACATACGGAATAAGCCCATTTTTTCTTTTCCATATTTTCGGCATTTTGCTTTATGTCTTTTTCGGTTGCTTTACGTATAACTTCTTTTAAAGGTTTTACAATATTTTCCTCATCAACAAAGTGATTGCCCGTAGCAACCATGCCGAACTCTAACCCGCGGGAAGTCTCTACGATTACGCTGTCTCCCTCGTTAAAGGCTATATCCTTTGGGTCAAAGTAGTATATTTTTGTATTTGAATGGAATTTTACTCCTATAACTTGTTGCATATTATTCTCCTTTTATGCTCAACAAAACTTTAGTTGTTTGATGTCAAATATTTTATTTCTGCAATTTTTAATAAAAAGTTGGTCGCGACCGCTTGAGCGTTACAGTTGCTGTTAAGCCTTTTTGCAGTATCAACTGTCAAATCGGTAATATTGGCAAGAGTGGCTAAGCTGTAAATGGATGCAAGCGGATTTGGTATATTGTTAATAATATCCTCGATTGTACTTGAAATTATACACTCTATTATAGATAGGGAGTATAAAATTTGTTCTTTATCTTCCCCAAGATATTTGATATACTTGCCGATAAGGGCAGTGGAGGTGTAACCCGTAAGTAAATCGATAATATTTCCATATTGCTTTTGAAATTTTACGTCGGTAAGCAACCTTTTTGCTTCGCTGAAATTACCTTTGCTGAATTTGACTGCAAGCTCTATATTTTCGCAATTAGTACCGATTTTCGCAAGTTCCTTTGCAATATTTTGATTGTTCCAAACATTAAGATATATCTTTTTTGTACGTGATTTTATTGTTTGCAACATATTGCTTTCGTGACTTACGGCTAGTATGATTATAACATTTTTAGGCGGCTCTTCTATAGTTTTTAAAAGCTTGTTTTGGCTAGCTTCATTCATATTTTCGCTATTGTAAATAATATATGTTTTAAAGCCGTCTTGCACACTGCTTACAGTAGTATCCGCAATTAAATCCTTAATATCTTCAACTTTTATAGCTCCGTCTTTTTTTAGTTTGTAAACATTGGGATTGTTGTTATGTTCCAACTTAACACATTCTGGGCAAACTCCGCAAGCATTGTGGGTATGACAATATAGCGTTTGAAGTACGCAGTCTATAAAACCGTCCAAAGTCTCCCTATCTTCGGAAATAAACATATAGCTGTGTGCCACCCTGTTTTGGGAGACATCCTGACTTATTATTTTATAGGCTTTTGACTGTTTTATAATGTCAATGTGTTGTATCACTCTATTATTCCCCTTGCCTGTAAATTACGTATAATTGCAGTGTTTGTTTCAAATTTATTTCCCCTTGGAGATATTAATATAATTCTATCCGGGTACATATCCGCAGCTTTTTTATAGCCCTCGTATACCTTTTTATGAAAATCAAGCGATTGCAATTCCATACGGTCATTGTTATCGCGACCGCCTTTCCTTTTAAATGCTTCGTCAGGCGGTAAATCCAAAAATATTGTCACATCAGGCATATAGTCCCCACAAACAGTTTCGTTAAGGGAGGAAATGGTTTTTACCCCTAAATCTCTAGCAAAACCTTGGTATGCCATAGTGCTATCAATAAACCTATCGCAAATAATAAGCTTCCCGCTATCGAGTGCAGGTATGATAACTTGTCCCATAAGCTGTGCGCGGGCAGCGGAGTATAGCATTGCTTCACAAAGAGGTGTCATCTCGCTGTTATCGGGGTCTAAAATAATTTTTCGTATTTTTTCACTTAATGTGTTTCCGCCGGGCTCACGCAAAAACATAGCTTGTTGCCCTGTCTTTTTCAAGTAATCTTTAAGCATATTAACTTGTGTGGATTTACCTACACCTTCACAACCCTCGAATGTAATAAATTTACCTTTATGCATTTTTTCTCCTCAAAGTACTTATCGTCTTGTAATTAGTCTGTAAAAACGGGTATTTTGCCGTCTATAAGCCCGAAGACTGTATGTTTTTTGTCCGTTAAAAATTGTATTGTTTGCTTTGTAATCAAGTCGCCTACAGTAAGCATAGGTATACCCGGAGGATATATTCCGACTGTTGCTGCACATACTCTATTTACGGCATTTTTTATTTGTAAAAACTCTATTTTTTTGTTGTTAGTATCGATTTTCGTTGTTTTTTTTATCTCAAATCTTTTTATATTATCCTGTATATCTATCAAGTTTAAAGCGTTTGCAAGTAGCTGTAATTGTTTGTAATTATAAGGTGTCACTATGGCTACCAAAATGTCAAAATATACTGTTTCAAGATATATATTTTTGCTCTCTAATAATTTTGCGATTTTATAACCATCTTTCCCCTTTGCTGAAATGCAAAGCCTGGTTTTATCGTCATTGTCTTCAACAAAGTATCTGTCGCAAAGATGTTTTTTAAAATTATCAATCTCGCTTATTACTTGATTGTAAAGTGTTTCTCCGTTTAAAGCCATTTCGCATATTGCGTTGTCTATACTTGCCATTATAAGGTAGCTTGGACTTGATGTATGCAGTATACTTCTTGAATAAACGAGCATTTGATAAAGTTTTTCGTCATTTGTCAAAATACCTGCACCGCCTGTAAGAACGGGTAAAGTTTTATGAAAGGACAACACTGTAATGTTCGCAATGTCCGTTTGCAGGTCGGGGAGTTTGCTACTGAATGCAAAATGTGCTCCGTGGCTGCTGTCCGCAATGACCAATGCAGTGGTGTTTTTTAGTTTTTGTATGTCTTGCACTTTCCCGAAATAGTTTGGGGAAGTAAATATAATAGCGTCGTAATCATTTGGGTTTATATTGTCCAAATTTTCCGAGTAGCTTATATCAAAAGCTAAAACATTAGCATAGTTATGTACGCTTTTGTGCAAGTCGCCAAGCATTAGCAATTTTTTGCCTTTATTTTTGGCAGCGTGCAACGCAATAGCAATCGCAGTTGTTGCACCGCTTGTAATCATTAGACCGTATTTTGTGCTATAAGCGTATGCAATGTTGTTTTCACAATTTTTAATAATTCCGTCACTTTCAATCAAATTGTCCGAAAAAGATAATTCGGTAATGTCCATGGACGTATCTATCCCAAGGTCAATCCCGTTATGAGCGGGCATGTGAAAGCGTATAGGGTTGCTTTGTGCATATTTTTTTAATGCCGTATACAAATGATTTTGCATATTTGCCTCCCTTATTTTTCACATACAAATTTATTATACTATAAAAAATTTATAATTGCAACAGCATTTCAAAACAATTTGACCATTTTCTTTTTATTTTAAAAATATAAGTGTAATATATAATCTATTATTGACAACAATAAATTAAAATGCTAAAATAGAATAGGAAACTTTTAACAATTATTTAGTAAAAACTAAAATTTCAGATAAATATTAAGAGTACTTGCGATAAGAATTTATCGATTATATATTGGAGAGTGTAATGGCAAAACAATTAAAAATTGCTTTTTTGGGAGGAGTTGGCGAAATCGGCAAAAATATGACCGCTGTTGAGTATGGCGATAATATTTTTATAATAGATTGCGGCTCGATGTTCCCTACAAACGAAACCCCGGGAATCGACCTTGTTATTCCCGATTTTAATTATATAGTAAAAAACAAGGATAAAGTAAGGGCTATACTTCTTACTCATGGTCATGAGGACCATATAGGCGGAATGCCTTATTTGTTAAAGGAATTGCCTGACGTTAAGGTGTATGGCTCCAAACTTACGCTTGCACTTTTGCAACACAAACTTAACGAGGCAAAAATCACAATGCCTAAATGTGTATGTGTGGATGGCGGAAGTGTGGAAAAAATAGGTGTTTTTTCCGTTGAGTTCATTAAACAAAGTCACTCGATTTCGGGTGCGTTTGCGCTTGCTATATCCACACCAATCGGTGTAATCTTTCATACAGGGGATTTCAAAATCGACTATACGCCTATTGATAGCGAGAGGGCGGATTTGTCTAGGTTTGCAAAACTAGGCGACGAAGGCGTGCTTTTGATGCTTGGGGAAAGTACAAATATTGAAAAAAACGGCTATTCTATGAGTGAAAGTGCTGTCGGGGCGACTATAGACAAGTTGTTTGCAAATAATTTGGATTCCAGAATAATTATTGCAACCTTTGCAAGCAATGTGCATAGATTGCAACAAATAATCAACATTTGCGAAAAGTTCGGCAGGAAAGTTGTGTTTAACGGACGCAGTATGCTAAAAGTAAGCGAACTTGCAAAACAAATTGGGGAACTTACTTACAAAACAGGTACTGTTATCGAAACTGAGGAAATGAACAAATATCCGAATAAAAAAATTTGTATTATTTCCACAGGCTCTCAAGGCGAGCCGATGAGTGCTTTGACACGTATGGCAAACGGCGAAGATAAGATAATCGTAGGGAAAAATGATGTGATTATATTGTCTTCTTCTCCAATCCCGGGTAACGAAAAGTATGTTTATACTACAATAAACAACTTGTACCAAAGGGGTGCAAAAGTTATTTACGGTTCACTTGACGAGTTGCACGTGTCGGGACACGCTTGTAAAGAGGAACTTAAACTCATGTTGTCATTGATAAGACCTAAATTTTTTATCCCTGTTCACGGCGAATATAGGCATTTGAAACAGCATGAGGAGCTTGCAATGGCTTTGGGTGTTCCTCAAAAAAACATAAGTATATGCGAAATTGGCAGTCAAATAGAAATAAGAAAGACAAAACTTGCGCCATGTGAAAATATCACTGCGGGTAGTGTGTATGTTGACGGACTTATGGATGTGGACGACATAGTGTTGAGGGATAGAACGCAATTATCCAAGGACGGCTTTGTGGTTTGCTTGCTTGGGGTAAGTATGGAATCCAACAGTTTGGCATCCACCCCGGATATTATTGCAAGAGGGCTACAGTTTACCGAAGATATATTGGATGAAATAAAAGATGCAATTTGCACAATGTTTGAAAACTTTTCCTATCACGGAAGTAGTGACAGGGGCAGTTTAAAGGCATCTGTAAGAAGAATTATTAATAACATCATAAAAGCAAGACTAAAACAAAGACCTATGATTTTGCCTATTATTATGGAAATTTAATTTAGGCAAACAGCATAAAAAAATGATACGGAGTTTGAAATGGATTATTCTAATATGTTTGATGAGATAGAAAATTCCGCCCGGGAAAGACACATCCCCGTCATTTTGGACGATTCTAAGGACGAACTTTTGGCACTTGTTGCAAAGATTAAACCCAAAAGAATTTTGGAAATCGGGACGGCAATAGGCTACAGCGGCTCACTTATGCTAGAAATTGCAAAGGACTGCGTACTTGACACAGTCGAACTTTTGGAAGATAGGCGAGAGGAAGCTTTGTCTAATTTTAAAAAGTTTGGGGTGATTGACCGAGTAAATAGTTTTTTAGGCGATGCCCGTGAATTGTTGCCGCAAATTATAAAAGGCAATATTTACGACTTAGTGTTTATCGACGGTCCTAAAAGTAAGTATACGGAATACCTTAATATGGTGTTGGGCAATATCAAAAAAGGCGGTTATGTTTTTTGTGATAATGTATTGTTTAGGGGGATGGTTGCAAGCGGAAACAAACCACCTCACAAATATAGGACAATAGTTGTAAGCCTTAGAAATTTTTTGAAGTATATTGCAAATAATAACGATTTTCGTACGGAAATAAAAGAAAAAGGAGATGGCATTGCCATTATAGAAGTAATAAAATGATAGAATTGTTGGCACCTGCGGGAGATTTTAATAAACTAAAAACAGCAATACATTTCGGCGCAAATGCGGTGTATGTGGGCGGTAGCAATTACGGGCTTAGAAAAGGTGCGAAGAATTTTAATAATGACGGATTGTCTCAGGCAGTGGAGTATTGCCATTCTAAAGGCGTAAAACTTTATGTAACTTGCAATATAGTTGCACATAATAATGATTTTGACGGACTTGCCGAATACCTTGAGTTTTTGGAAAGTATCGGTGTAGATGCGGTTATAGTATCCGATGCGGGTATCGTTGGTTTTTGCAAAGCTATTTTAAAAAATACCGAAATACATTTGTCCACACAAGCTAATACGACAAATAAATATGCCGTAAAATTTTGGGCGGATATGGGTATAAAAAGGGTTGTGCTTGCAAGAGAATTGAGCGTAGCCGAAATTAAGGAGATTAAAGATTTCGTTCCAAGTATAGAGCTTGAAGCATTTGTACACGGTGCAATGTGTGTCTCTCATAGCGGAAGATGCTTGCTTAGCAATTTTTTGACGAGGAGAGACGGCAATCACGGCGATTGCGTACAAGCCTGTAGGTGGGAGTATACCATACACGAAGTTAAAAACGATAATAAAAAGCTGATTTTATCTGAGGATGAAAGAGGCTCATACATACTAAACAGCAAAGATTTGAATATGCTTGCAAATTTAAAAGACTTGTTGGATGCGGGTGTATGTTCGTTTAAGATTGAGGGAAGGATGAAATCGCAATACTATGTCGGAACGGTAGTAAACGCATACAGGAAGGGTATAGATAGCATTTTAAATGGCGAAAATGTGCCGCAATATTTGCTTGCGGAACTTACTAAAACCGCACATAGGGATTATACAACGGGCTTTTATTATGGAGAAAGTGACAGCATAAGCTACGATAATAACCAAACTGCAGGCGAGTATGAATTTATGGCGGAAGTCATAGAATATGATAGTACAAAAGGCGGAATTTGGGTTGAACAACGTAACAGATTTGGTATGGGTGACACTTTGGAAATTTTGTCTAATGACGAGAAATTTTTGAATAAAAATATAAAAATAGATGTTATGGAAAATACGGACGGAGAGGTTTTTGAGGACGCCAAGCTTGTACAGCAAAAGTTGTTTATAAAAACGGAATATCCACTTACAAAACATGACATTTTAAGAAAAAAGGTGGTAAAATGTTAGAAAAAAAGTGCATTTTATTGTTATACGGCGAAGGGCGGTACGACTCTAGCGTAATGGCTGTTAAAGACTATATAGAGTCTTGCGGAGATTCGTACGTAGTAGCTGTCAGTGATAAGGAATTGTACCCATTCCATTGGTACAAATGGGCTTTTTATGCTTATAGATTTTTCAGCAGAGGTTGTGCTTGGATAAATAATTTGCATTTAAGCATAAATACTATTTGGAATAGGATTAATGTAAATAAAAGCAAAAAAGAGTGCAAGGAACTTATCGAGCCGACAGGCGGATTAAAAGGATTTGCATATAATTGGACGGAACAATACAGAAGAATAAGAAATATGCTTCTAAGATATAATCCCGAGGTTGTTGTTTGCAGTACACCTAAGCTTTTGCGTGATACTGTAAGGGCTTGCGATAAAGCAAAACTAAAAAATATCGATATATGCGGGCTTGTTACCGACTATTGCTTAGATGCAAGGTTTGTGAACTATAAAGCTAGCAAATATTTTGTTCAAAACAGCGATGTTAAAGAACGTTTGGTATCATTAGGTATAGAGGACGAAAAAATCGATGTTGTCGGCACACCTCTTTTAAAGGATAGTAAGGAAGTTTACGATAAATCACAGGTTTTGGCAGAGCTTGGCATAACAAATGACAAAATGAACATTGTCATTGTCGGTGGCAGATATGGACAGTCGGCAGTCAGAAATGTGTTTACAAGTCTTGCAGAGCTAGAAAACGATATAAACATTATTGTGCTTAGCGGCGGCAATAACGGGCTTGTCAAATATGCGGAGCTTATCACTAAAAATCGCGGAATAGAGGAAAAAGTGTTTTTGGTTGAGGAGATTGATAAGTTTGCAAAACTTTATAGCGTTGCGGATATTTTGATAATTTCCCCTACAGCGGCCATCACTTACGAGGCAATGTACCACAACAGCAATATCATTTTGTGCAACGGCGGAGATGCTTTGGAAAACAGAAATTCACACTACCTTGCGACAAACCAACTTGCTTTACTTGGCAGAAATAATGAGGAATTGATAGCAAGCATATCCAAATTTATGTCGGACAGCGAGTTTTCGGATGATATGCGATACGCTCAAAATGAATTTGTAATACCTGATAGTGATAAGGTTTTGGGTGATTTAATTATTGCAATCGCAAATAAAAACCGAAATGATAAAATAAGTGAACAAGAACAAATAAAAACCGCAAGTTTGAACGAAATTGAAAATTTAAATAAATTGGATATAGCAGAAAACAGCGACAAGGAGAACGACAATGATTAAGCATATAGTAATGTATAAACTAAAAAATCCTACAGCCGAAAATTGCAAAGCAATGGTGGATAAATTTATGTCCATGCAAGGCAAAATCGAGGTGCTAAAAAGCGTGCAAGCAGGCTCGGATATATTAAAAAGTGCAAGAAGTTTCGATGTTTGTTTGGAGTGCGTATTTGAAAAAACGGAGGATATGCAAACATATCAATCGCATCCCGTACATATTCCTGTAAAGGAGTTTGTCGGTAGTTTGGTGGAAAAAGCTCATTCGGTAGACTACGAATTTTAAGCTAGGTAAACGCTATATTTAAAAAACAAAATCAGCCGTGTAATTACAATTAGTACAAGTAAATTTTACGGCAATAAAATAACATAAATAAAAGGATAATTTGAATTATGATTAAAGCAACAATTAATTTGGAAGACGGCAGAAAGATAAATTTGAATTTGGATGCGGACTGTGCACCGATTTCAACAGCAAACTTTGTAAAATTGGCGAAAGCAAACCACTATAACGGTTTGATTTTTCATAGAATAATACCTAATTTCATGTGTCAAGGCGGAGGAATGACTGCGGATATGCAACAAAAAGACGAATTGACACCTATAAAAGGTGAGTTTTTGTCAAACGGCGTCAAAAATATGAGACAGCACAAAGCAGGTACAATAAGTATGGCAAGGACAATGTTTAAAGATAGTGCGACTTCTCAATTTTTCATTTGCTCGGTCGATACTCCGTTTTTAGATGGCGAATATGCCGCTTTCGGAGAGGTATCGGATAGTGAAAGTATGCAAGTAATTTTGGATATGAGCAAGGTAAGAACTCATTCGGTAGGTTATTTTGACGATGTACCCGTTGTGCCTATTGTTATAAAAAATGTGGAAATAGTGGAGGATTGATATATGGCAAGAATGACTTTAAAGGATTTGGGCGATAAGTATAGTGAACTCGGTGGACAAAAAGTACAAATAAGCGGTTGGGTAAGGACTATCCGTGACAGCAAAAACTTTGCTTTTGTAGAGTTAAATGATGGTAGCAGGTTTAAAACAACCCAAGTAATTGCGGATAGCGATATCGAAAATTACAAAACATTGGTTAGCCTAAATGTAGGAGCTGCAATCAGCGTAACAGGAATAGTTGTTTTGACACCCGAGAATAAGCAACCGTTTGAGATAAAGGCAGAAAGTTTTGAGGTGGAGGCAACAAGCACCCCTACTTATCCTTTGCAAAAGAAAAGACATTCAATCGAGTTTTTGCGTGAAATTGGACATTTGCGTCCAAGAACAAATTTGATGCTTGCCACATTCAAAATTCGTTCGGTTGCGGCACAAGCTATACATAGCTTTTTTGCAAAGCAAGGTTTTGTGTATGTAAACACTCCTTTAATCACAGGTAGCGACTGCGAGGGTGCGGGCGAAATGTTCAAAGTAACAACCCTTGATTTAGATAATCTTCCAAAAACAGCGGACGGTAAAATCGATTATTCAAAAGACTTTTTCGGCAAACCCGTAAGTTTGACTGTAAGCGGACAGCTGAATGCAGAGTGCTATGCCTTGGCATTTGGCAGTGTATATACTTTTGGACCTACTTTCCGTGCGGAAAAAAGTTATACTGCAAGACACGCAGCGGAGTTTTGGATGATAGAGCCGGAGATTGCATTTGCAGACTTGCACGATGATATGGCAGTTGCCGAGGGTATGATAAAATATGTTATAAGCGACGTGCTTGAAAAATGTCCGGAAGAAATGGAATTTTTAAATTCCTTTGTAGATAAAGGTTTGATTGAAAGATTGACAAAACTTGTAAACAGCGAGTTTAAGGAAGTCACTTATACGGAAGCAGTGGAGATTTTGAAAAAACACAACTCCGAGTTCCAATATCAAGTTGAGTGGGGTGTGGATTTGCAAACAGAGCACGAAAGATTTTTGACTGAACAAATTTTTAACGGCCCTATTTTTGTAACAAATTATCCTAAGGATATTAAAGCATTTTATATGCGTATGAATGACGACAACAAAACTGTTGCTGCTGTGGATATGTTGGTGCCGGGTGTCGGCGAAATTATCGGAGGCTCTCAAAGAGAGGAAAGGTTTGACCTGCTTGTAAAACGTATTAATGAGTTGGGGCTTAGGGAAGAGGATTATTCTTGGTATCTTGATTTAAGAAAATACGGCGGTGTTAAACACTCCGGATTCGGCTTGGGCTTTGAAAGATTGATAATGTATTTAACAGGCGTAAGCAATATTCGTGACGTAATTCCTTTCCCAAGAACTACAGGAACTTGCGAATTTTAATTTAGCAGCTTTAAATACATTTTACTTGCAATAAAAATAAATTAAAGGAGCGGTAGCAATAAAATATATGTTTTGTGCTACCGTTTTTTTAGGGGGGGAATATGAGTAATTTACATAGTCATTTGCTTGTAAAAATATCTGACAGTAAAACAGATAACTGTGTTGTACTTGGCAATATCCGTATAAGTGTTATAACTGATAAACTGATTCGTGTGGAAATTAGCAAAGATAGTAATTTTTGCGATTTGCCAACACAAAAAGTTTGGCACCGAGCATTTGCAAAAGCTACATTTGACTGTAAAGATAACAACAAATTTATAACAATAAAAACGCAAAGTACGCAGTTTGATATTGACAAAAGCGGAAATATCGTTTGTATAATTTTGGCTGACGGCAGGAGGATAAATGATTGTCGAAAAGGTAATTTGAAAGGCACTTGTAGGACGCTTGACGGAACTATAGGTGCAGTGCCTTTAGGTGACGGAGTTATATCCGAAAACGGGGTGACAATACTTGATGACAGCGACTCGCTTTTGTACAATTTAGATGGCGAATTGTGCGAAAATACTTACAAAAATCGGGACTATTATGTTTTTGCATACGGATATGAGTATCGTCAAGCGGTTGCGGATTTTTATAAATTAAGCGGGGTTACTCCGTTAATGCCAAAGTATGTTTTGGGTAATTGGTGGAGCAGATATAGGGCATATACGCAGCAAGAATATCTTGACGTAATGGATAATTTTATAAAACGAAATATCCCTCTTACCATAGCAACTGTGGATATGGATTGGCATTTGGTTAACGGCATAGACAATAAGTACAGGACAGGCAATCCTTATCCTTGGGAGTCGACAGGTTGGACGGGTTATACTTGGAATGAGGAGCTGTTCCCCGACTACAAACAGTTTTTAAAAGATTTGCATGCCAGAAATTTAAAAGTTACGTTAAACCTTCATCCTGCCCGAGGTGTAAGAGGGTATGAGGCTATGTACAAGGATATGGCAGATGCTATGGGGGTAGATAGCAAAACGGAAAAACCTATCGATTTCGATTTTAGTAAATATCAATACAAAAATGCTGCAAAAACCATGGTATACAATAAATTTAAAAATGTAAATACAAAAGAGGAATTGCAAAAAGCACTTAATGGTTTGGCAGGACATAAACGCCTTAAATCCCAGCTTAAAGAATTATTGTATATGGCTTTTTAATAATATATTACATATAACTGTAAGTATATAATAGATAGTTAGCCATAAATTTGATTTGTACTAAAAGGTGCTAAATATAAATAAAAATGACTTGCAAAAGCAAGTCATTTTTTACGTTAAAGTCTATCAAGCCCGTTAAATATCAAATTTGTAGCTATTTACTTCATTTATCAGAATATATTTGGCTAAAAACAAGTTTTTTTAATAAATTTTAAGCAAAATGCACAAAAAACGCCTTTTTTTTACTATACAGAGTGAATAGATAAAAAATTAGGGGGAGAATTTATGAAAATTGATGATAGTTAACAAAAACCTTATATAAAATTTTCTAATGGGATGATAAGCTATAAATTTACCATTGTTATTGACAGTAGTTATTATATCGTTTATAATTAAACTATATATCCAATAGCATAGGGGTCTTAATTGAAACGCTTAGACATAAACAAAATAAACAACTATATAGTATTAATCTCAAGCCACAACGAATCGGCATTAAAAAAACTGTTTAAATATACATATAGCAACATGTATACAATAGCAGAATATTACTTATTTAACAAAAACAATATAGAGGATATTTTGTCACAGTTATACATAAATGTTTATGAACATGCACATTCTTTTGATAAAACCCGAAATGGATATAATTGGATGTATACAATTTTAAAAAATTTAGCGATAAATGAAAATAAACGTGAAAGTTTTTTGTTTTACACTAACGATTTTGTTGACAAAAACAGCTATGATTCACTTAAGAAAATTTTAGTTGTAGAAGATTTGGAAGTATTGAATGACAAAGAAAAAAGATTTATATATATGCTTTATTGGGAAGGCTATACTATTGAAGAAATTTCTAAACTTGATAATGTTTCAATTAACACATTGTATAGCTTAAGAAAAAGGATATATAAAAAATTAAGTAATAACCATAAGTTATAGTAAATAAAAAGGAATAAAATGAAATTAAATAGATTAAATAAAATTAGCTTGGCAATGATAGTTTTTATGCTTTGTTTGTTAGCATTGTGCTTGCCCGTTGCAAGTGTACAAGCCGAGCAACCGATATATTATGGTGCACCAAACGCAGCACCTAATAGGGTAACTGCCCAAGCACTAATGTCAAATAATTTGACGTATACATCAAAACAGGTACTTATCGATAACGAATTATCGGTAATGTTGCCACAATACAACGATAAAGCTGCAAGCTTTCCAAACGGTTGCCCGGCAGTTGCGGGAACAATTTTGATTGGATATTACGATTTGTATAAAGAAAATTTAATCCCTAATTTTACTTCATTTATCAAAAGGGGAAGTAATGTAATATTTAAACCTGTAGGCAACGAAATACAAGCAGTAATGAGCGATTTGTTTGATAAAATGAATGTCAATAAAGTTCAGCTTGGTGCAACCAAAGACGATTTTAAATTGGGTTTAAATGATTATGTGCAGTCAAAAGGCTACAATATTGCTTACAACAGCTACCTAAATAGTACTAATATTGATTACAATGCTATTGCTAATAGTTTAAATAACGGCAATCCAATAGCAGTTTTTACAGGTGCATGCAATATAATATCCGATTTGAACATTGGGGATACCAGCCTGACAATGACTACAAATTATAACAATTCAAATCATATTTTTATTGCAAGCGGAATTAAAAGAATTAATTTTTATAACGGAAACAGTTTGATAAGAACTGATACTTATTTGAAAGTGAGTACAGGCTTAAAAACTCCGCCTTCAGGATATATATTATTGGAAAATTTAAGAGTAGACGATATAATAGGAGTTGTGATAGATTGATATGTTTAAAAAAGATAAATTAGACAGGATGATTGAAAAACAGGATGTTAAACATAAAGCAAACTATGATGTTTTGGATTGCGTTAAGGGCAAAATACAAACTGAAGAATTTGACGGCAACGGAGTAGTAAGCATTAATCGTAAAAAAACAATTATTATTGTTTGTTGCATTGCAATGTTGATTGTTTTAATTACAGGTTTGCTATTGGGGATTTTGCTTACAAAAGATACTGAAATTGAGATTCCTCCTATATATTACTGCTATACGGAAACCAATCGTTATGTTTACGAGTCCATGCCAAAATATTGTCAGGATAAAAATATAGATATTAAGTATTTTACAGACTTAACCAATACTTATGAAGTAGTAACTGTTTATTTTGACGATAACAAACAAGATGTGCTTATTTGTCAAGATATTGTATTGGAAGATACTTACGAAACAATTTTGCTTTGGGTGTCGTTAAAGGACAACTACATTTTTGAGTTTTTAAAATTGAATGATTTGGCGGCGGAAGTTGCTACAATAAATAATGTAACAGTAAATTACCGTACAAAATATATTGAGCAAACTTGTTCGTATATTTCATATATAAAATATAGGTACAAAAACAATACTTATTGGCTAACTACAGATTTACTTGAAGAGTTTGCTTGGAAAGATTTTGTTGCACAATTAATCAGATAATTTGTTTTTTAATTAAATTTAAAAAGATTTCAATCATTGATTGAAATCTTTTTTTTGTGTAATGAAACAACGGACAACATAACAGCATTTTGACAGTTTGAAATAAAATAGAAATATTTTTACTAAAAAATAAGGCTTTTAAAGAAAGTTTTAGTCTATTTTAAAAAAATGCACAAAATTTGGCTTTTTTTTACTATACAGAGTGAATAAATGAAAATTATAGGGGGAATTCTAGATAATTTTATAAATGATTTTTATTTGTTAATTTAGTATATGGGAGGGGGTGTACGACAATAATAAACAATTTGTAGTAATCATGGTCA
>OFFB01000952.1_pt1 | contig 20663 bp, 13 predicted proteins | sample 1521281 | NCBI WGS metagenome assembly OFFB01 (sample SAMEA3504109, study PRJEB24116) | mouse gut metagenome | biome: mouse gut; feature: mouse-associated habitat; material: faeces | place: Denmark | collected 2011
CAGACGTGTGCTCTTCCGATCTGACAGTAGACTTGGTGTTGCGCAGGCGGCAGTTGGTGAGGGTCAGTTCGGCATTGTCCGACGGGATGGAGTCGAGCGTTATACCTGAAGTCGAATTGCGCATGGAGAGATAGGACAGCTTGTTGCCGCGTGAGGTTTCATAAAATCTCACACCGTCCCACTGTCCCGACATCAGCTCATAGGGAATTCCGCCCACCACGTTTCCCGTGCGGTCGCCGGTGAAGTTGACCGGGGCTTCGGATGTGCCGTCGGCAATCAGCGTTCCTCTCACTTTCAATGACGCTTTGTCATGGAAATAAAGCATGGTTCCGGGTTCCAGAGTAAGCGTGGCTCCGGGACCGACCACAAGGCTGTCGGTGATGAGATAGGGGCGTGCCGAGGTGAAACGGGTGTCGGTGGTCAGTGTTTCGCCGTTTATGCGGTTAACATCGCGTCCTGATATGTTGATAACCACGGTCGACGTGACTCCGTTGACTGTGAAATCAAGCGGCGCGTCGATCACCCGTGGCGCGTCGAAGCCGTTCTCGGGGATGGTGGCTTCCACGAGCACATATATTGAGTCCTTGGCTCTGATCTCCACATTGTTGAACTCTTTGCCCGGCACGCCGTCAACATTCACTCTGAAATATCCGCTCGTAGCTTGGTCACGGAACTTGATGGAGCTTATGACGATGCCCTTTGAATTGCGGTTGTAGACTATGAAGTTGCGTGTGGGAGTGCCTTGTGCGGTGAACACGTCGCCTATGCGCAATGTGTCGGTGGAATAATCAGGCTGATGCGATGGAGAAGTGGAAAAATCATCTTCGATACAGCTTGTCAGAAATATGATTGCGGCGGTGATGCCTATGATAAATCGATGCATAAAATAATAGGAGATTAACTACGCTATAAAACGTAATTAATCCCCTGTTTATTGTGGTGGGAGCCGAGTGGCGGCTGTCGTTAGAGCATGATGAAAAGATTGTCGACCATGTTTTTGAGCTCGCTCTTAAGTTTATTGGCGTTTACCGGTTTCGACACATATCCGTTGAAGCCGTTTTCCATGATTCTCTCCTTGTCAGAGGCGAAAGCGTAGGCAGTCACGGCAGTGATGGGCACAGTGCGCGATATTTTTCTGATTTCGCGGGTAGCTTCGTAGCCGTCCATGTTTGGCATATTGATGTCCATTATAATCATGTCGGGCTTGTGCTGTTTGAACAGTTCCACCGCTTCCACGCCGTCCCATGCGTGGATGAGGTTGTAGTCATTTGACAGGATGGTGTCAAACAGCAGGTAGTTGCTTTCGTTGTCTTCGGCAATGAGGAGGGTGAGTTTCTTCTTCTCGATTTTAGCCTTTGCCACCGGTTCGGTCTTGGTTTTATTGTCTTGACCGGTCTTTACCTCCTTGAATGGGATTGTGAACCAGAATGTGGAGCCGAAGCCCAATCCCGGCGACTCTACGCCGATGCGTCCGCCCATCTTCTCGATTATGCTCTGGCTTATCGAGAGCCCCAAGCCTGAACCTTGGGCAAAGTTGTTGAGCTTGGTGAAGCGCTGGAACACGCTCGCCTGTTTCTCGGGCGTGATGCCGATGCCTGTGTCGCGGACGAAGAAGTATATTTCCGGTCCACGTAGCTCGTAGCCGAATGTGATGCTTCCGCGTTCGGTGAACTTGGTGGCGTTTGTGAGCATATTGATGAGCACTTGCGACAGTCGGTTACGCTCGGTTTCCACCACGCATTCGGCGGCACCGAGGGTGTAGTTGAGCATCACTCCCGGCTTCACACGCATTTTCACGGTGTTCTCTATATTCCTTATGAGGTCGTTCAGGTCGGTGGGATGATAGATGAACTCAAGGGTGTTAGCCTCAACTTTGGCAAGGTCGAGGATGTCGCTTATTAATTGCAGAAGGAGTTGATTGTTGTTTTCGATTATGCCCATGAACTGCTCCTTCTTTTCCGGGTCGTCGGTCTGGGCGAGCAAGTTGGAGAATCCCACTATTGCGTTGAGCGGAGTGCGTATCTCGTGGCTCATGTTGGCGAGGAACGCCGATTTCAGGCGGTCGCTTTCGGTGGCGTGTTCCTTGGCTATGATTATGGAGTTTTCCTGTTTCTTGCGTTCGGTGATGATCAGGAGCGAACCTGTGAGGGATGAAGGAACACCCTTTTCATCAAATTGATCGATGGTGGCATTGACCTCTACCCAGTCAATGTGGGTGGCTCCGTCCTTGTTGGTGACATATCGGAACTCCTGTTTCACAAACTTCTTGCGTTTTTCAAGCAGGTCCTGATAGCATTGGCGCACCCCCGGCAGGTCATCGGGATGTATGCGTTGGAAATATTCGTTGGAGTCGATCATGGTCACGCTGCGGTTATTCTCGTCAAATCCTTCGTTGACCAGAAGCTTGCTGGCGCTTTTCGCCTCACAGTATATACGCTGCGCTTTTATATCCCATTGCCAGGGGATTATGTGAGCCACATTAAGAGTCATGGCAAGCTGCTTGCGTGATTCACGCACTTCGGCTTCGGCACGTCTTATCTTCGTGCTGTTGATTCCGAAAGCCTGAATGGTTCCCGGCTCTGTTCCAGGAGTGATGACAATGTCGTAGTATGAGTCATTTTCATCGAAATACAGCGGGAGCGTCACCGGCTTGCCTTCTCTCACCACCTTGCCGATAAGTGAGCGGTGGTTTTTGTCTTCAATTATAGTGTGTCCCGAGTTTATGGGGATGATATTTTCAAATATGTTGTTGGTCTCATGGTATGTGATTTCAGTCACATCGCCATTGGCGTCAAGGCGCACTTTTCCGTCGGCAAATGCTAAGGGCATATTGCGCAGCATGGTCTCACGCGATTTGTAGAGCTTGTTGCGCACTTTTTGAGTGTAGGAGTTGACCAGGATGAAAGTGATGAGAGCCACGATCACGATTATGCCCAGAACGATGAGCCACATATAATCCTGGATTGATGAGCCCGTGTGATTTATGAATATGGTGTCGTCAGGGCAGTCTTTTTCCTTGTAGCCGTCGGCTATGAGCTGCGGATAGTTGATGACATTATGGAAATCGGCGGGAAATTCAGGATAATAGAATGGGTGATTGGCAAGGTTGCCGGTGTTTACCATTGTCTGTATGGCATCGATAAGAGCCTTTTGGGTCTTCTCTTTGTCGGGATAGAATCCGCCTATGACGCCCGAAGTGAGATAAGCCTCGCGGAGCGCGTAGACTGCGTGCTCGGCTTGATTTATGGACTTGAAATCGCCCATCACGAGTGAGGGCCAGCCGTTGACATCGGTTTCGGCATAGAACCAGGATGAAAAGAGGAAACCCATCTTGCGGTTGGAGCTCATCAGATAGTCCACGAGGTGACGTGAATTGGATGATTTGCCCACGAGCCATTCATAGGCTATTCCGGGATAGTGTGACTGGATGTAGGAGCGTATGCTGCGGTTAAGATTGCGGTTTGCCCACAATTCATCGGCGGCAAACACTATCTTCTCCAGATGCGGATTCATGTAGATCATGAGGTCTATGGTTTCGCGAAACATGATGGGCGACTCGATGTAGCTCATGTTGTAGTGGAATTTTTCGCGCATATCCGATAGAGTCGACAGTTCATCGTCAGTGTCGATGCCTTGGGTGCCGGTGTAATAGTAGGCGGGCGAGCCTACTTTGTCGGTGTTTCCTATGAGCAGCATCGGCACAGAGCCCCATTCTTCGGCAATGCGGTCGATGAGGGTGAAGGCGGCGTCGCCGAGCAAAACAATGCCGTCGGGCGTCACATTGCCGAATGAGTTGAGAATGCCGTTGGCAGTGCGTTGATATATCGTATCGTTGGTTATGAACGTGCTGTTCATATTGGTGACAGTGGTGATATATTTGCCTGACCTGGCACCTTCGGTGAGTATCGGCGCGATGAAACATTGACTCCATGGAGCCATTTCATTCAGGGCATTTATGACAAGGAGCTGCTTTCTTGGCAATTCTCGATGACTGTCTTGCGCTAAAGAGCTGATGGGTGTTAGAAGATAGATTATCAATAGGAGGCACTTCAAGATTGAGCCTCGTTTAAAATATTCCATAATGCTATATGTTTGCAAGTGTTTCTATGGTTTGGTTTAGAAGATAAATCAAAATTACAAAATTCTGATGATATTCCCAAAAATTTTAATGCCCGTGTAAGTTAATGGCATATAAGAAAGGTGTGATTATTGATTATAAGTATCTGATTTATAGGTCGTCTTTTTCAATGACAAAGCCCCGGTTTCCGCAAAAGATGGAAACCGGGGCTTGCTTTATGTAGGTAGGTTAAGGTTTATCAAAATGGTTCGATGCCTCTCACCACCGGATATGCCTGCGCGATAGCCCTGCCGTATTTATAGTGCTGTCCTACGGTGGCGGTGAAGTGAACATTGGCGGCAGCCTCGAAAACCATCACGATATCGCTTCCGCCAAACTGGAAGTAGCTTATCTCTTCGCCTTTGCGGAGCACTCTGCCCTCCTCGGCTGTCATCACCACTGAAGAAACCTGTCCCATGCCCATCGGCAGGATGGCAACAAGTCCGATAGGGCTGTCCATCACAACGAGACCGCGGTTCTGCATGAATTCGTAGCCCGGTTCATCGGGGGCATCAAATTTTGCCACACGCTTGCCGTCGAGCTTATTACGTCCGGTGGCTGGGTCAGGAACGGCTTCTACCTGAAGATATACCACACCCATGATGTCGCGTGATTCAAGGACGCGTCCTGCTACCGGACAATGCTGACGGTGATAATCTGACGGTCCAAGGAACGAGTGCATCCACATGCCTCCGGCAAAACGGTCCTTATAAGGGCTGCCCTCCAGAAGTTCGGAGATCTTCCAATGGATGCCTTTTATTTCGATCGTATCATCGTCTCTTATTTCCCAGGCTCCGTCGAAAGTCGAGTCGGCAGGCGATGTGATCACGCGGCTGTCTTCAATTGCAGCCACGGGGCGTGTGCCCGGTTTACATGAACGTGCGAAGAATTCATTGTAAGATTTCCATCCGCCACGAGGCTCAAGATATTCTGCCATATTAAATTCGGGGGAATTGTAAAATGACTTTACTGATTCGTCGGTGATTGATTCGGGAGAGTCAAGCCATTTGCCGAGTTCTTTGATATACTCCTTCATCCACTTTGAAAGCGGGGAGAGCGGCGAGGCGACGTCGTGAGGTTCGATAGGGTTCTGCAACTCCTTTACCGGCGATTGGTCAAGAATGAAGTAGAATTTGCAGATGTGGTTGAACATCATGCGACCGAATTTATTCTCTACAGGAATCCATCGAAGATTGGCGTCAAGCCAGTTGAAATAATCGTCAAGCGAATTGATGTCGTCCATCTCTTGAACGTCAAATGATTTTGCTTTTTCAAAGGCTTGCTGGAATTTATCGTGCCAGCCGTTTTGGGCTATAAGGTCAATAAGTTCTTGGGTCTTTGGTAAATGAGGTTTGCTCATAGCGGTGAATTTTATGTTAGTTATTTGGTTTTTGTCTATATAAAACATCAGTGCAAACAAAAAGGTTTGCACTGATTCTAACATATTCCCGGGGGGCTGAAAGCCGCCAATAAAAAAGACGGCGTGTCATGGGTTGACACGCCGCTTTTATACGGAAGGATTAAGTTCTATAACGTCTATCTACTTTTTGTTTAATTTGAACACCTGGATTCCGTCTTCGCCGAATGCCACGTAGATTTTGCCATCATGAAGCGCTATGTAGTTGGCTGACTTTTTCGATGCTGCATGATAGTGGGTAACCTCGGTAAGGTCATTCTTGTCGAGAACAAACACGAAGCTTCCCATGGCTGCGTAAACGTAATTTTCGTCGATCGCCATACCGTTGGCGGGAACTTTGCCGTCGGCTCCGGCGTGGAATTCTTTGCCGTCGTTCAAGCGTACGAGTCCGCCTTTGCCGAGGCAGGCATATACGTTTTCACCGTCAATAGCTACTACGTTCTTTCCGTCGACGGGCGAGATGATGCCGGCAGAATAGCTCTGCTTAATGTTGGAGAACATATTGTCGGCAGCGTCATACATATTGACTGTCGATGATGAAGATGTGTTGTCTTGAGTGTCGAGCGAGAGGATGGCAGCTTTGCCGTTGGCGATGGCTATGTGCTTTGATGAGCCTCCGGTGGGCCGGAATGAGCCTTTCACTTTGGTGAAATCAAGATTGAGTGAGCCGTAGCCGCGATAGGTGTTCACGTAATAGTGGTCGCCTTGGCGTATTACGCAGTTGCCGTCGCCGGCGTTTTTGTATCCGGCTTTGATTTCGTTTCCGTCTTTGCCGGTTTCAGTGATTACATCGTCGGTGGTAAGCTCTTTCACTGAGAAATCTTCTCTTACTGTTTCGCTTGCTCCGAAATCAACGGGAAGCGAGCCGATGAAGGCGCCCTTCTTGGCATGGTTTCCGACAGTGATGATATTGCCGTTGTCAACAATCAGGTGGTTGAAGTCATAGTCGGGAGATATCATGTAGGAATTGAGCTTAAGGGCGGTGCCGTTGTCCTCGATCACCTCGATGCAGCCTTTTTGTCCTTGACCGCGAAGGTGGTAGGATGCGTAGGCTTTGTTGCCGTCAAAAGTGATGCAGGTGGCAGAAATCACACCGTGGTCGTGATCGGGATCGAGCGGTTCGATATCGGTGATTTTCTCAATGGTGATTTCCGGTTCAGGAGTGGGCTCGGGTGTGCCTTCGGGATAAGCTCCGTGGCAACCGGCTGCTGGCACGTATGCCACACGGTCGTCGTTGCTCACTTGGAATTCATAATCGTTTACAGCGATCTTCTGTTGAGCGAGATAAGCGTCGGTTATATCCATTGCCACCTCAGGAGCGAAAATCTGCTTGGGCCAAGACAGATTGTTGGTCACGAATTTGCGTGCTGCTACAACGGCGTTGTTGCCATCGACAGTCACGCGGGTGTCGCCATTGGTGATGCTGAGTTCATCAGCATCGATAAGACCGTTATTATCAAGTACTATATATCCGGTGTTCATGGTGATGTTGCCGGCTTTGAAATAGGACGTCTTGATTGTTCCGGTGCTGTGGATGTCGATCTTGTCAGCGATGAATGCGCAAGCGATTGCGGTTCCGTTCAGTCTGACGTCATCGGCTACAATCGATCCTTTGCTGTAGAATTCAGCGTTGGAATTGACACCGAAGCGATTGCATTCAGTGATGTCAACGGCAGAATATACTCTTGCGTTCTCGCCTACAGTTACATTTGCTGCGAGAGTTCCGTAATTGTATACGGTCACTCCGGGTGTAATGGCTACATATTCGCCAAATGACAGTTTGCCTCCGGGCAATACATAGAATGTGTTTTCGTTTGATGAACTCAAATTGGGCACATTCAGTTCTCCGGCAACATAGATAGTCGCGCTATTGAGGTTGAATCCTCCGTCAAATTTATCACCTGTGGCTACATAATAAGTGCCGGCAGCAAGAGTCCCGTAATTATAATTGATCTTGTTGCCCCATTGATCGGTTTCGTTGAGGTTTTTCGCATCGGCAGGAATGGTTGGGCATTCCGGCATTTCAAACGATGCGGTGGCATCGGCACGTGAATCGGTAGTAGTATAGTTGATTATACGTGATGCATCGCTGGCTTTGACAGAATAGGATGCTTTGCTTAGTTCCGGTTGAGGAACATCGATGTCGGTATTTCCGGGGTCGTTGTCTGAACTACAGCCTGTTAGATAAAACAAGCTCATAGAGGTCACGATAACAGCCATGACATTGCGACTTGGTCGCAATTCAAAATACTTCATTTTCATAGATAAAATAACAGCGTTTTAATGAATGTTAGGTTAGGTTTGATAATATGATTAAATGTGATAAAGTAATTTATCCGATAGCAAAGATAGTGAATTTATTGATTTGGAACAAATTTTTAACAAATAAAATCCTTTAAATGAGATAGTTCAAACTCGTTTATGAGGGGACTTATCATCTTTTTGTCACAATCTGTCGTCGACCTCCGGGCGGTTCAGTATTCCCATTATATCAAAGGTTGCGCAAGGGTGTGCCATCAGTGACTTAATGTCATATTTTGAGAATGCCGAATGTGCAACGCAAAAAATGACCGCATCATATTTTTTGCCGGAAATTTCATGCCATTCCGTGCATATCTTTATGGCATGGCTCTTTAAGACAGAAGCTTGATCGACATTAGGGTCAAAAATATCGATGGAAGCGGTGAAATCTGACAGCTCATTGTAGATGTCATAGATTTTTGTGTTGCGGGTGTCATTGCAGTCGGCTTTGAATGAAAATCCCGCCAAGAGTATGCGAGCGTCTTTGACCGGAATATTCTTTGATTTCATGGCTCGCCTTATTCTTGATACGATATGGGTTGCCATGCCTTCGTTGCGTTGACGGGCAGCTTTCATCACAATGGGGTCTATGCCGCATTCGCGAGCTTTGTTTATGAGGTAATATGGGTCTATGCCTATGCAATGCCCCCCTACGAGTCCGGGTGTATAGTGTGCGAAGTTCCATTTTGTAGATGCTGCTTCGATCACTTCATGTGTGTCGATGCCGAGAGCGTCGAATAGTATGGCAGGCCTCGTTCATGAGGGCGATGTTCACATCCCGCTGGGTGTTTTCGAGGATTTTTGCCGCCTCTGCCACTTTGATGGATGAAACAGGGCAGGTGCCGGCTTCGAGAACCGAGTTGTAAAGACGGTCCACGAATTCAGCTGTGGCAGGAGTGGAACCCGAGGTGATTTTGCAGATGTTTTCGATGGAGTGTGCCGAGTTGCCGGGATTTACGCGTTCGGGCGAGTATCCCACATAAAAGTCATGGTTGAACTTCATGAGTGACGCTTTTTCTAAAGCCGGCACGCATATTTCTTCTGTCGCCCCGGGATTGACGGTCGATTCATAGATTACCACGTCGCCGCGTTTCATGACCGAGCCCACGAGCTCTGATGCTTCAAGCAGAGGCTTGAAATCGGGCAGCAGATCCTCGCCCACCGGAGTCGGCACTGAGATTATGAATACATTGCATTCTCTGAGGTCGGAACTTGATGCGGTGAATGTGATGCCGCGTTCGATTGCAGCCTCGAATGCCGCGTTGTCACACTGCTCTTTGCTGTCATTGCCGTTGTAGAGCGATGATACTTTTTCACGGTCGATGTCATACCCCGCCACAGGATATGCCTTGGAGAATAGACACGCAAGAGGCAACCCCACATAGCCGAGCCCGATCACCCCTATCCTGGGATTGTCGGGGAGTTCAGCCGGTTTCATGATGGCTCTCTTTTCTTCAATTGGCTTGGTTTGGAAATGTATCATTTATCGTGCGGTTTATGTGATAGGAAAGGGGATGTCAGATGCCCTCGATGCGGGCTATGTTTGATGTTTTCTTGGGATTCCAACTGTCTTTGTAGGATGAGAAGAAGAAAAATTCCATTGTGTGGGCGATGAGGCGTGTCACTCGCAGGAAATATCCATGGTAGAACGTCAGCAAAAACACATACGGAAACAGTTTGAACTCTTCTCGCGGGCGCTCAGAGACAATCATTATCACGCCGAATGCTACGATGGCAAACGCTATGCGGATGAGATAGCCTATAATCATGATTTCCCAAAAACGGTCCACATTCATGAACACAAGCATGACTATGTAGAAGAACCACACATAGTTGAGCCAGCAGTCATAGATGATGTTCTCCATGTTGGATACCATGTTGAGGAAGTTGAAGTTGCGGTTGCTCCACAGTATGTCGCGATGCTTGCGGATGCGGAAACGTACCAGTGACTTGGACCAGCGCATACGCTGTTTGAACAGTTTGCGCCACGATGTCGGGACATTGGTCATGCACACGGCGTTGTTGGCAAACCACACTTTGTAGCCCGCTTTACGTATCTTTTGGGTGATGTCGCCGTCAAGTCCCGGACCGATGTCCCAATATCCTATCTGCCTGAGGGTCTCTACCTCAAATGCTCCGAACGCTCCCGAGATGATGTGGTATATGCCCAGCATATTGGTGCCCATTCTGCCCACCATGATGGTTTTCAGATATTCGAGAGCCTGCACCGAGGAGCAAAGTGAGTCATGCGCGTTGCGCACTTTTATGCACCCGCCCACACCCTTGATGTTTCGGTCGAAATAGAAGGGGAGCAGAATCTTTTCAATAGCGTCGCGGTCAAGGGAGCTGTCGGCATCAAGATGGATGATATATTTTCCTGATGCGTGTGCGGCGGCGTAATTGGCGGCGCTGGCTTTGCCTCCGCCAATTCTCATCCTGAAAAATTTGGTGATGAATCCGGCGCGTTGCAGGTCTTTGCATATCAGAGGGGTCATGTCGTCGCTGCCGTCGTCGACTATGATTATTTCGAAATTCTGATAGGTCTGTTCGCGTAATGATTTCACCAGTTTGTAGATGTGTCGTCCTTCATTTTTGCCCGGAACGAGAATCGACACGAGCGGTTTTTCGATGAATAGCATCCGGGAGGCTACGGCTTCGCGGGAGCGGCGTTGGCTCCATGTGGCAAGGTGACGCACAGCCACACATATATCCAGAGCGTAGTAGCGGGGAAACTCTATGAGAAACAGAAACCAGAATGTGGAGAATGCCACCTCCCACGACAGATTGGTCGAGAAGCATACCATAATTCCGTCAAGCAGCTCGAATATGTCGGTGAAGAGGCTTTTGAAAAAGTTGGCAATGAATGATGTGGCTAATAGTGGCATTCTTTAGTAAATGTGTTGTTTGTGTATGGGGTTTGGGATCTGTTTTTTAGCGGCAGGCTACCCTCGGTGGTGTTCCTCAAGACGAGCTATGAATTGGTTGGGCTCCATATTGGGATAGTATACGTAGGTTTCTATGTGGTCAAACACAAATCCGGGGTGATGTGACTTGTAGTCATTGAGCTCGGCTGTGAGTTCATACTCCATCTGTCCCTGGATGCGCGCTATCTCGCCTTCGCGTATGCGGCTCATGAAATAGTAGTTGTTGCCCCACATGGAGCTTTTATAGTTGAAGAACCGTCGCATTGCCTGCACTACGGGCGGACGCACGTCAACCCCTGCCATTTCGTCGGCAAGGGGGTCAAATACATAGAAGCGCACCACAACGAGTATCTCTCCCGAATTGACTGCCGATGTCGAGAACTGCCGCACATAGTCCATGAAGTTGCGGGTGGAGGGGTAGCCGTAGAATCCTGCCTGGCTTATGGTATGGTTCACCTCGTTGTTGGCAAATGCATGGATGCCGTCGGGGGTGAGCTCGTATTCGATTACATCGCGGGGCACGAGGTCGTCGGTGGCTAATGTGCGTTGACAGGAAGAACACAGTACCCTCATGTCGGGGTACATGAAAGACTCCTCACACTGGTTGCAGGTGTAGATTGCCGACGGCTTGTCATAGTCCACGCCGATGTGGCGCAACCGTTGCTGGCACTTGGGGCAGCGGAGTTCGCCGTCCCATTCATAAGTGGCTTCCGGCGACACATTGGCACATCGGAAATGGTGGATGACCGATTGTTGGCGTATGTCGGAGCTGGAACACTTGGGGCAGCTTTCGAAGAAAAACAGGTGTGATGACCCGCAGTGGGGACATTCGTGGATTTTGTCCATGAATCTGCCTCGGCGTATGTAGCCGAGACGCAGCATCTCGCTGTGGAAAAACTCGCGTTCGAGTGCCGCGATGCGTTCCTGTCCGGTGTACCACATGGTGTAGTTGTAGAGTGCCATATATCCTGAGCTGAGCCCTCTCACCGGCTCGGAGCTGAAGGTGAAGCGGCCGCGCGATATGGCGTAACGCACAAGGCGGAACATCTCTTCGGCATGAGTCACTACCGGCTCGGTGCCGAGAAGGAAGTTGAGGCGGCGCATCGAGGCGTAGATTTCGTCGATTTTCTGTGCCATGGCACGGTCGGTAGGCGACGCGGCATAGCCGTCGATGATGATTTCGGCGCCTCCGAGCCATCCCATGAGTCGTTGCGTCACAAAACATGGTTTGAACCGGCACTTCTCGGAAAGCAGTGGCGAGGCAAGGCGCAAGGCAAGCATATTGTAGTCATTGAGTCCGTTGATGACATTTATGAAAATGGCGTCAAAGTCTTCAAAGCCAAGCTCGGGGTTGCGGTCGACATCCACAACGTCATTTATCACCAATATCTTGCGGCGGTTGATATTGGTGATGATTTCATATTTGTGCTCTTGTGTGGAGAGTGCGTCAAGAGTGCTGTCTTGTGTCATTGTTTTTCGGGTTTACTTGTGTCTAAAATCCAAGCGTCGCGGTATTTTCGTGATGCTTGTGCGATAGCTTTCCTCTGCTCTTTTGCGTCGTCAAGCGAGTGGTGGCGGCTGAAGTACACATACCACTTGCCGCTGCGTTGGAGGATGCCGGTTTCCGAGAAGCCGTCAGAGATGAGGTTGCGGGCGCTGTTCTCGGCGTTTTCGCGTGTGTTGAGCACCGATTGTATCAAGTAGTAGCGTGCGTCGGCTATAGGCATCGGTTCGCCGGATTCCGGCTGTTGGTTGCTGCGTTGAGCTTCCATGATGCTGTCCTCACGCGCTTTTTCGGCGGCGATTTCACTCACGTGGCGGTGACGTCGCCGCTGTACGAATTCATCAATGGATTCCCGGCTTATCCCTTCGCCGGTGTCAACCCACAGGTAGTTGCTCGGGGCGTTTTTGCGCCATGTCTCGATGTTCTTCACTCTCACGGTCACGGGAAGCCCTGAAGCCACGCTCCAGAATGGAATGTGCTGACCATGGTCGATTTCGAGATGCGCTATCAACGCGGTGCTCTTCTTGGTGAAATAGCTGCGCAGATGTTCCGGAATCTCCTCAGTGCGGGCGCCTAATATGGATACATGGGCATAGAAGGATATCTCCTCGTTGACCACTATCTCAGCCACTGATTTGTAGGTGATGCGGTCAATCTTGTCGATAGGTACATAGGCGACAACGTGAAGGTTGTTGTCGGTCAGGTCGATGTGTTGAGAGGTGAGTATAAGCTCTTTCTCGAAAAACACCATGCGGTCGGGTGCAACCACATTCACTACCAGCGAGGAGTCGGTGGCGAGACGGTAGCAACGTGCCTCTTTCAGCCTGCCGGAGCGGATATTGTCATATATCTGCTGTTCGGTGGCGGAATACCATCCTCCCAGCGCCTTTCCGCCGTTGCCGAGCGATTTCTTCAGTCCGCCGAGCATCCCCATTTCGCTTTGGAGCGCTTTTAGCTGTGCAAGCGACTCATTGAGTTGGCGTTCAAGATCCATCTTATGGGAATTGTCGCTAAGCCCGAACTGTATATTATGGTTTTCCAGAGATATCTGTTTTCTCAATTCCGATACACGCACCCTTATTACCGAAATCTGGGAGAGGAGGTTGTTGTATCGTATCGTCAAATCACGGTTTTTCGCCACGAGGTCGGGCTCGGAGGTGAAGTCGGCGTTGCGCACCATCATCTCCATCATGTAGTAGGAGTAGAGGGTGTCGCCGGGAAGCACGATGTCGCCGGTCTCGACATACATGGAGTCGAGGAAGATGTCAAACGGCGCCCTTACCTGATTGGCGTCGACATGCACATAGCCGTCAAATTCAGTGTAATATACCTGTCGTCCAAAGTACAGCACCAATATTCCTATGATGATGCTGAGAACGGTGCCGGCAACAATCTGCTGACGGTTTATGCGGCGTTTCCGCTGTCGGAGAATCTCTTCGATGTTCTCCTTTTCTTCGTGGGATTTATAGGTGAAGTTCTTCATTGGACGGCGGTTTTAGGGACTTCGTTGGTGATGGTGGATTCGAGAGGAAGTTCACGGCAGAATGCCAGAATCGAAGTGTCGGTGAGGAATTTCTGCAAATCGGCTATGGAGCAGTCGCGGCTGTACTGGAAGCTGATGAACTTTTCACAGCATAGCAGATAGCTGTTGTATTCTTTCATGCGGGCGAGCCTGTTGTATTCTCCCACGCGGTTGTCATAGCCGGTGCGGCGTATTTCGAGATAGCGCTTCAGTTCGTCCATGCGGCGGTATTCGCCTATCGCCGCACGGTTATAGCGGTCGATGTCGACAAGGATTGCCTTTACCGCTTCGATAAGCCTTGTCGACAGATAGCTCTCCTGGGCGGCAAGCTCATCGCGTTGAGCTCTTAATGCGGCTTTTTTCCGGCTGAATTCCTTTGACACGGGAATTGTGAACACCAGCCCGGCATCCACATTCGAAGAGTTGCCTGAGGGGCGGGTGTAGAGTGAATAGCGCACGAATGGGGCGGCGTTGACCTCGGTCCAGTAGCTTGTGTTGGATGCCCGGGTTTCAAGCAGTTCCATTTGCAGTTTAAGTGTGGAGAGGTCGGCTTGGGTTGACCTCACTTTTTTTAAGAAGGCGGTGGTGTCAACGCTGATCGTGAATCCCGACGGGCTTGAAAGGTCGACGGCGGCGGGCAATCCCGCAGGGAGTGTGGCAAGCAGTCGTTCAGCCTCGGCTTTCTCGTTCAGTATCTGTAGCAGGTCATCGCTGCTTATATTCTGGTTGCCGAGCAGATAGAGATAGGCGTCGCTCAGCATATTCAGGTTGTTGATGCGGTGTAGCAGCACTCCGGCAAGAAGGGTGTCGGAGGCGTTGCGGAACACCTCTTTCTGCCGTTCTACAAGCATCCCCAGTTCCTCTTTGTCAAAAGCAAGACGGTCAATCATTCCCCGAAGCTCCTGTTCGCGTATGCGTCCCTTGCGTTTGAACACGGCGCTCTGGAACGGATACCATCTGAGCTCAGCTTGAACTTTGGATTTATAGCGTGACACGCCGTTGTCATCCTCATCGATGCCGAGGGAGTTGTCGAGGCGGTAATATGTCTGTCCGGTGAATTTAAGACCTGTCTGCGCCGTTATCACGCCTATCTCCGCGTCTGTGCGCGCGTTGATGGCGCTGTCGAGAGCGTTGCGGTCGGCGGTCCCGGCAGGCTGTAGCTCACCCTTGAGCAGTGAATGACGGCAAGCCGCGCTGTCATTATCTGCGTGGAATATAAGGGAGTCAAGCACTGCAAACCGAGTGTCGAAACCGTTTAATATGTCAATTCCCTCTTCCGTCTGCCCGAACGCAAACAAAGAGCATAGCAGGACAAATCCTGTGATAAAAAGTTTGGTCATGAATATGTGCTGTCAGGGTTGGAGTTAGTCTGTCGTTTTATGTCATGTCATGGCATTGCGTTATTAGTTAACGGGATAGTGATTGCTGTAATCTATTGCAAATATAAATATAAAATGGGCAATCGGCAAAAGCCTATGCGATTATTTATGAATCATATTGAATATTTATGGAAAATTATGGAGTAAAAGCAGTGAGTATTGATGAAAAAATGTAATTTTGCATTTATTATTAACACTCTCTAAAATGAGCATGGACAATTCTACTCAGAATGCAGAAAACAGTGTGAAAAAGAAGGGGCGTGTTCGCTCCATAATTATATGGATGTGGGTTACATTTGTGGTGCTGGTTGCCGCAGTGTTTTTCTTTTTCTTCCTCACTTACAACGGTGTCATTGGCTATATGCCGCCGGTGGAGGAGCTTAAGAATCCTCAGGACAGGTTTGCTTCGGTGGTATATTCTGCCGACGGCGAGGAGCTGGGACGGTATTTCGCTGATACCGGCAACCGTGTGTATGCGGAGTTTGACGATATCTCGCAGCACGTGATCGACGCTCTTGTCGCCACCGAGGACTCTCGTTTCGAAGAGCATTCAGGTATTGACGTGAAAGCCTTGGGGCGTGTTGCCGTCAAGACCTTGCTGATGAATCAGAAAAATGCCGGAGGTGGATCAACACTCACCCAGCAGCTTGCCAAGCAGCTTTATTCTCCCACTTCCCACGGGCTCATGCAGCGTGCGTTGCAGAAACCGATCGAATGGATGATAGCCATCAAGCTTGAACGCTATTATTCTAAGGAGGAGATCATAAAGATGTATCTCAACCAATTTGACTTCCTGTACAATGCCGTGGGTATTAAGTCGGCGGCTCATGTGTATTTCGGAAAAGAGCCTAAGGACCTCACCATCGAGGAGGCGGCGATGCTTGTGGGCATGGTAAAGAATCCATCCTATTTCAACCCGGTGAGGAAGCCCGAGCGTGTGCGCGAACGCCGCAATGTGGTGCTTGAGCAGATGTATAAGAACGACATGATCACAAAAGCCGAGCTCGACTCGCTCAAACAGCTGCCGTTGAAGCTCGATTTCCATAAGGTGGATCACAAAGAGGGTCCGGCGCCATATTTCCGCGAGGAGTTGCGACGCATCCTCAGGGCTAAGAAACCGGAGCGGTCAGATTATAGAGGCTGGGAGGCTCAGAAATTTGTCGATGATTCCATCGCGTGGGCAACTAATCCTTTATTTGGATGGATTGAGAAAAATCCGAAACCCGACGGGACTAAATATGACATCTATACCGACGGACTGAAGATATACACTACGATTGACTCCCGTATGCAGAAATATGCCGAGGATGCCGTGGTGCAACATCTGAGCAAGACCCTTCAGCCGAGTTTCTTCCGCGAGAAAAAGGGCGTGAAAGGCGCTCCCTATACCACCAACCGTGAAGAGTTGTCGTCGGCGCAGCTTGAGTCTATAATGCAGCGCAGCATGAAGCAGAGCGATCGCTACATCACCATGAAGCGTGCCGGTCATTCCGAAGCGGAGATAAAGGCGGCATTCAACACCCCCGTCGAGATGAAAGTGTTCTCCTACGCCGGTCCGGTCGACACGGTTATGACGCCGATGGATTCAATCATCTATCAGAAGCACTTCCTCCGTGCGGGATTCATGTCGATGGATCCGGTCACTGGTCATGTGAAGGCGTATGTGGGTGGTCCCAATTTCAGCTTCTTCCAGTATGACATGGTGTCGACAGGACGCCGTCAGATAGGCTCCACAATCAAGCCGTTCCTTTATACCTATGCCATGGAGGAGGGATTCACCCCGTGTGATGAGATGCTGAATGATCAGCCTACCATATATGATGAGGTGGGGCGTCCGTGGCAGCCGCGCAACGCCGGAAAAGCCCGTGTGGGCGAGATGGTCGACCTGCGTTGGGCGCTCACCAACTCCAACAACTGGATTTCAGCCCGTCTCATGAGCCAATTGTCGCCGGCTACACTTGTGCGCAATATGCACAATTTCGGCATCACCAATCATCTTGATCCGGTGATAGCGTTATGTCTCGGTCCGTGCGACGTGTCGGTGAAAGAGATGGTGACCGCCTACTCGGCGTTTGCCAATAAGGGTATGCGCGTGGATCCGGTGTTTGTCACTGCGATCGCCGACAGCAACGGCAATATTATCACCGAGTTTGCACCCAATCACACTGAGGTGATAAGCACCGAGGCGTATTACAAGATATTGTCAATGTTGCTTAACGTGGTCGATGGCGGTACCGGCAACCGATTGCGCCGCGCGCCCTACAATCTGACAGCTCAGATGGGCGGCAAGACAGGTACCACCAACTCCAATTCCGACGGATGGTTCATGGGATTCACCCCTCAGCTGGTGTCGGGAGTGTGGGTAGGCGGCGAAGAGCGCTACATCCATTTCAACGGAATGGCTATGGGACAGGGCGCTTCGATGGCGCTCCCCATCTACGGACTATACATAAGCAAGGTTTATGCCGACCCGACTTTGCCCTACAATCAGGATGTGAAGTTTGAGTTCCCCTCTGACCTTGATTTGTGTTTCAAAGAATATTACGGCGAATACACTGAAGAGCCTGATTCGGCTGAAGAGAGCATCGAGGGTGTGTTTGACTGATAATGATACAAATCTAAATTATAAAACATAATTACCATGAGTCGAAAATTGAAAATCAGAGATTTGACCATGCGCGACGGGCAGCAGTCACTGTTTGCCACTCGTATGAATCAAGAATGTATCGACAGATTGCTGCCGTTGTATGAAAACGCGGGGTTCTACATTGTTGAGGTGTGGGGCGGTGCTGTCCCTGACTCGGTGATGCGCTATCTTGATGAATCTCCATGGAATCGTCTGCGCAAAGCGAGCGCTGCATTAAAAGGGCATTCGTTGCTTTCGGCTCTGTCACGCGGGCGTAACCTGTTTGGCTATGTGCCTTACCCCGACTCCGTTCTCGATGGTTTCTATAAAGCGGCAATCGACAATGGACTTAACGTCATGCGTATTTTCGACGCACTCAATGACCTTGACAATGTGAAGGGCTCCATAAAGATGATCAATGACCTTGGCGGAATTCCCGATGGCGCGGTGTGCTACACCGTCGATCCTAAGGAAGAGGAGCCGAAAGGGTTCTTTGCACGTATGTTTGGGAAAAAGCCTGAGAAGATATTTACTGATGAGTATTTCGTGGCTAAAGCCAAGGCTATGGAGGCATACGGCGCCAAGATAGTCACTCTTAAGGATATGGCGGGATTGGTCAACCCGGCGCGCATCGCCACGCTTATGCCTAAGCTGAAGGCTGCGCTCACTGTTCCGGTTGATTTCCACACCCACTGTACTCCCGGCTATGGTCTTGCGTCGTCGGTCATGGCAATGATCCACGGCGTAGACATCCTCGACACTAATATATGGTGGTTTGCAGGTGGATCAGCTGCGCCGGCTATCGAGCTTATATATGTCTTTGCCAATAAACTTGGCATCGAGATTGACGCAAATATGGACGTGGTTGCGAAAATAGCCAAGGAATTGAAGGAGGTGCGCAAGGAGCTGCATGAGTTTGACCTTGGAAAAGGCTTCCCGCGTGATTTCAATCCGGTAGCTGAGGAACTTCCGGCTGAGGTCGATGAGCTGTTCAACAAGGCGATAGAAGCTGCGCGTCGCAATGACGAGGAGGAGCTTCTGGTATATTGCCATGGCATTGAAGATTATTTCGGATTCCCTAAGCCTAATCTGCTCGTCAAGGAAGCTGAGGTGCCGGGAGGTATGTACTCCAATATGGTGGCGCAGTTGAAAGCGCTTCAGGCTGATGATCTTCTCGACGACGCGATGCGATTGATTCCCAAGGTGAGACGCGACGCCGGATTGGTGCCATTGGTGACGCCCACCAGCCAGATTGTGGGAAGCCAGGCTGTGAGTCTCGCTCTTGACCGTAAAAAAGGCAACCCCGATTACACCAACAAGTCCAATCAGTTCATTTCGCTAGTGAAAGGGGAGTATGGACACACTCCTGTGCCCATTGATCCGGAATTCCGCGAAAAGATCACCGGCAGCCCCGAAGAGGTTGCCTATGATACCGGTAAATACCGTAAGCCTGAAAATCCGGTGCTGGAAGAGTTTGCCGGAGTGAAGCTCGCCAAAAACGGTGAAGAATATCTTTTGCTTGAACTCTTGCCCACGGTGGCGGCTCCATTCTTGAAACGACGCCGTTCTGAAGAGTATGAGCGTGTTGCCGCAATCGAGAAGAAAGAACAGCCGCAAGTGGCTGCGGTGGAGGAAGTCGTGGTCGAGGAACCGGTGACCGGCCCCGCGCTTTATGCCCCCATGAGTGGAAAAGTTGTGGAGGTGAGAGTAAAGCCCGGCGACAAGGTGAAGCCCGGCGACGTGGTACTCGTGTATGAAGCGATGAAGATGGAGAATGATCTTGAAGCCGATGCGGAGCTCACGGTTAAACGAGTATTCGTGGCTCCCGGCGACCAAGTCATGACCGATCAGGCACTTGTTGAATACGACGAAAAATAAAAAACAGCAAATTTTTTGTCGGATTCGCAAAAAAAGCGTAAATTTGCAAGCCATTACAGATTTACGCCTTACCAGCGTGATTTTGACCCACTTGAATATAACAACAAAACAATATTAACAACAATGAAACAAGGTATCCATCCTTCTGACTACCGCGAAGTAGTATTTAAAGATATGTCAAACGATGAGATTTTCATCACTCGTTCGACGGTTGCCGCTAAAGAAACTATTGAAGTTGACGGTGTTACTTATCCGTTGGTTAAGCTTGAAATCACAAGCTCTTCTCACCCGTTCTTCACCGGCAAGCAGAAGCTCGTTGACACCGCAGGTCGTGTGGACAAGTTCATGAGCCGTTACGGAAACCGCAAGAAAAAATAATCTTGTTTAAGCAGAATAAAAAAGAGGCTGAGTTCGCTCAGCCTCTTTTTTTTGCCTTAACGACTTTAACGACCTTAGTGCCCTTAGTGCCCTTAAAGTCTAAACTTAGAGTGCCGCAATTGTGTTTTATTTGCAAATATTATGCCTTTGCGCTATATTTGTGAAATAGACAACTTGACTGAATGAAAGAGAGGACTAAAGCTAATGCGATCGTTAGGATCTATCGTTTTTACCGCGACGGTTTCCGGGAGATGACGGTGGGGCGTTGGTTGTGGCTGATGATAATTGTCAAGCTGTTCATATTGTTTTTCATATTTAAATTATTTTTCTTCCCTGATATTCTAAGCCGTGATTATGACAATGACAGCCAAAGAGCCGAAGCAGTGAGATCCTCGCTGATGGATGACAGAAGGGGAACACCATAACCGAAATCAACTAACATATAAAACATTAATATCTATGGACGACTTGATTACTGTTGTAGACTGGTCTCGATGGCAATTTGCGTTGACTGCCATGTATCACTGGCTCTTTGTGCCGCTCACGATAGGGCTGGCATTGATAGTGGCTATCATGGAAAGCATTTTTGTCAAGACTAAGGAAGCCAAATGGCTTGC
>OFFB01000960.1_pt1 | contig 20523 bp, 20 predicted proteins | sample 1521281 | NCBI WGS metagenome assembly OFFB01 (sample SAMEA3504109, study PRJEB24116) | mouse gut metagenome | biome: mouse gut; feature: mouse-associated habitat; material: faeces | place: Denmark | collected 2011
ATAGCATAATTACTTTATCTTTGCAACTACTTACAGCTGTTTAATACAATATTATCAGTTTTTTATAAATTTTGTTAAATTTATGGTATAATATGCAACATATATCAATCCAAAGGAGAAAAATAATGAATATTATCGATGAATATATTTCATTTATCAAAGTTACAAAAAACCTTTCTAACAATACATTAGCGGCTTATTATCTTGATTTAAAGCAGTTTATGTTGTTTGAGCCTAACATTTTAGCCCCTGACATTTGTTCTTATCTTGGATACCTAACAGATAAACTTAAATTAAAAGATACTTCGATAAGGCGTAAAATTATAACATTGAACAACTTTTATGATTATTTGATTACTCAAAAGCAAATAACGACTTCCCCTTTTGACAATCTGAAAATAAAGTTTAAAAAGGAAATCAAACTCCCAAAAACGCTATCGGTAACCGAAGTAAAAAAACTTTTAAATTGTTTTGAGACAGACATTTCGCATTTATCTTTATTTAAAAAATTGCAATTTATACGTGATGCCGCACTTATTGATTTGTTGGTTTCCACAGGAATACGCATCGCAGAAGCCTCGGCAATCAAATTCGATGATATAATAACTCAAGAACGCACAATTTTAATTCACGGAAAAGGCAGAAAACAACGCCTTATTTACATTTCCTCCCCTATTACTTGGCAAAGAATTTCCATTTTATTAAAACTCCAAAAATCCCAAAAACAAACAATTTATCTATTTACTAATCGCTACAATGCGCAACTTTCCCCACAATCTATTGAAAAAATTTATGAAAAATATGCAAAATTGGCAAATATAAATGCAAAATCCACCCCGCATTATTTAAGACACACTTTTGCAACAAATCTGCTTTCAAATGGTGCAGATTTACGTTCCGTACAGGAATTACTAGGACACGCAAGCGTATCCACCACCCAAATTTATACCGAAGTAAGCTCACAACGAAAAAAACAAGTTTTACGCAAATACAATTATCGCAACAAACTATAATTTTAGTGAATAAATATATTCGCTTATAAACACAAAAACCATAAGCTACAATGGTAACCTATGGTTATGTTGTTTTATTGTCTTATTTCATTTTATATTTATATAATTATATTCTGCTAAAAATTAAAAGTCTATATTATATTAATATGCGATTTTGTATAGTTCCAAAATATCGGCTTGAGTAATTTCGCGAGGATTTCCGCCTGTGCAAACATCTGCAAACGCATCTTTGGAAAGTTGTTCCAATGCCTCTTTAGGAATATTAATATCCCTCAAAGTTTGTGGAATATTTAGGTCTAAAGATAATTTTTTAACAGCATCGACAGCAGCTTTTGCACCATCTTTTACCGACATACCTGTGATATCCACACCCATTGCTTTTGCAATTTCACAATATTTTACTTGCGCTGCAGGCATATTATACTCCATAACTATTGGAAGTAGCAATGCGTTTGCAACACCATGAGGAATATCAAACCTTGCTCCAAGCGGATGTGCCATAGAGTGTACACAACCCAAACCTACATTAGAAAAAGCCATACCTGCAACATATTGTGCAAGTGCCATATTTTCGCGAGCAACCATATCTTTACCGTTTGCAGTTGCTTGTCTTAGGTTTTTTGCAATAAGCTCTATCGCTTTGATTTCGAACATATCCGAAAGCTCCCAAGCTCCTTTTGTAATGTATCCCTCAATCGCATGAGTTAAAGCATCCATACCTGTAGCGGCAGTCAAACCTTTTGGCATGGTTGCCATAAGTTCCGCATCAATGATAGAAAGCACAGGAATATCATTAGGGTCCACACAAACCATTTTTCTGCCTGTGTTTTCGTCGGTTATTACATAGTTTATCGTAACTTCCGCAGCAGTACCTGCCGTTGTAGGCAATGCAATTATAGGAACACATTTCTTTTTAGTATTTGCTGTACCTTCAAGTGAAATAATATCCTCAAATTCAGGATTATTCGCAACAATCGCAACACCTTTTGATGTGTCGATTGACGAGCCTCCGCCGATTGCAATAATAAAATCTGCTTTAGATGCTTTGAAAGCTGCAAGTCCTGCTTTAACGTTTTTTACCGTTGGATTTGCTTTAAAATCGGAAAAAATGTCATAAGGAATTGTAAGTTGAGAAGTTACCATATCTACAATACCAAACTTGATTAAGTCTTTATCTGCAACGATAAAAGCTTTTTTAAAGCCGCGAGATGCTATTTCATTTTTTAATTCTGCCCTGGCTCCTGCACCGAAATAAGATGTTTCATTCAAAATAAATCTATTTGCCATATTTATCCCCTTTTATTGTCATTTGACATTTATTAGTATTTTTATTATATCATACTTATTTTACTATTTCAAGCCCCATTTTTATTATTTCCAATAAATTTAAGACAAAACGAAATATGTTAATTTAAATGTGTAAATAAAAGAAAAAAGAGAGCGAACTCTCTTTTTTATCATACCACCAACGGAATAACTATACCGATAAGTACTACAAGCAATACAATTATATAAAGAACTTTCCATACAACAGGTTTATTCTTTACAAATCTCCAAGCATTTACGGCAGCGATGCAAATAACAACTGCTGTTGCAACACCTTGCAAAGCACCTACAATTTTCAAACTGATACCGCAAAGACTTAAAATCATTGCTACAAGATATAAAATTGCAACTGCACAAAGGGTATAAAAGCTTACTTTATTAAGGCTCCAAACACTTCCGCCGCTTGACGATTTCTTTTTGTTTTGATTATTATCGGAACTTGATTTATTTGCCATATTTTTTTACCTCCATAAATCTTAATAATCGTATTATATTATGTATTTACCAAATTGTCAATGATTTTATAAAATTTAATAATTTGTAAAATGTAAAATAAATTTAAAATGTAAATTATAAATTGTGTTTTTTAAATTGTTTTTTTATCTTTTTAGCGACCCATGTCATAAATCCAAAACTGCCTTTTCCCAAAAGTTCGAACCAATAGACTTCAGAAAATAACGAGTACATTCGTGCCTTTAAGTCTACCATTTTGCTAACATTTACACGTTTTTTATATTCCTTATAAAGCTTTAAATGCGGATATAAAATCATTGTAAAAATCTCATATTCACTCTCCGCCCACATCAAATTGAAAGGGTCAACACAGCCGACAAACTTTAATGTTTTTTTGTCTACCAATAAATTAGGCACCCAATAATCACCGTGTGTCAAAGTAGGTTTACCAAAATCGGACAAAATAATATCTAAGTTGTCGTAAGCTTTTTTCAAAACCTCCACAACCGATTTAGGAAATTTTCCGCTTTCTGCGAGCGGTGTGATATACTCTAGCCTTGCTTTTGCAAAAGGACGATACCAATCAATCCAAATATCAAACTGCTCGCCACCGACAACACCGTATTTATCGTTGGTTATTTGTTGCAAATTTAAAAAATTGTCAATCACATCATTTGTAAAAAGCTTTCTTTTCTTTGATTTGAATAGCCAATTTATTTTATCCGCACCCACACCATCTAAATAAGACATTCCCATAATATTTAGGCTTATTTCGTTGTCAATTAAATGATAAAAATATATTTTAGGCAGTTTAATATCTACTTTGTCATTTATAAAGTTAATAGTATTTACTTCTTTAAGTAGCATTTCGGGATAACTAGTTATTTTTAAGGCAATTTTATAAGGCTGCTTATCAATTACACAACCATAAACTTCGCCATTCGCTCCACTCCCCAAAAGGTTAAGTTCAAGCAAATTGCAATTCAAATATTTACTAATTGCCTTTTTTACTTCTGTTTCTTCTACCATAACAACCTTTTATTTAAAGTCTTCCGCACTTTTAATATATGGCAAATAATTTACATTTTGATAAACTTTAACATAATCGATATAAAAAGTTCCGCCCGTAAATTCCCCCAACTTTTGGCCATAAGGTCCATATTGTGCTTTTTGACGAATTTCATTTGTAAGCATTATATACGCGGGAACCTCACAAATTCCGCCGAAATCGGTTGCCCATACTGCAATCCCGTCCACATAAAAAACATATTCTTCGGGAGTCCATTTTAGCCCAAAAGTATGGTAGCCGTCATATAAATTTTTGTCTACACTATGTGTCGCCTGTCCGGCTTTATGTTTTGCACCATATCCGTCATAATGTATACAATGTCCTACATAATCTTTTTTGTTCCAAAAACTCGATTCGTAAATATCAATTTCCGCACCATCTTTACCGCCGTTGCCGATTTGACCTTGGCTAGTTGTTTGTAACCAAAAAGCTGACCACATCCCGTCGCTTGCAGGGAACTTTACCTTTGCCTCAAAATATCCAAACGCCTGTGCAAAAGTAGGGATACGCTTTCCGTTTTCATATCGACACGTGATTATACCCGAAGTAAAGTAATTTGACTTATCCGAGCAATTTTCACAAACATGGTTGTCTGATTTTACAGCAGACACTTGTACTTGGCTATCTACGAGCGTGACCATTTTGTCACACCAATATTCTTCGTTACGCAATACATTTTCCACAGGATACCACTCATTGTTGAGGCTACTGCCGTCAAAATCTTCTATCATGGTAGAATACCAACCACTTCTATTTGCAGCATTTTGACTATCTCCAGCCCCCTCCAAATCGGGATTGGAAATATCGTATTTCTTTTTCCAACTATCCCCTTTGAAAGTTGTATATTCACAGCCCGACAAACATAACGTCATAACAAATAAAATTAAAAATGCTACAAAAATCGTCAATGCTTTTAAACAGCTTGTCATCCGCAAGCCCAAGTTCCTTTTTTGCCAAATTAAGCTTGTCACTTGAAACATCAATCACAGCAACAATTTCAAAATAATTTTTGTTTGCCACATTCTTACAAAGCAAAGCATAATTTCTTCCTCTGCCGACATATCCCAATATTGCTATTTTTGTTATAATTCCCTCCAAAAATCAATACTATTTTGATTTTACAATAAAATTTTATTTTTTAAAATTAAATTGTTACTTTTATTTTTTTCCAATCTTTTGTTTACCTTTTGAATATCGGAAATTGCTTTTTCTTATATAACATCAAATGTTGCCATTCCAATCATTACACTTAAAAATGAGCTTATTCCAAAGCCTAAAGATAAGTTTAAAAATTCCTTGTAACTTAAATAATAACCTCTAGGTGGCTTTTTCCAATAGGTTTTTAGTTTAAAAAGTCCGTCAGATACATTTTCAAGCAAAAATTTGCTCATAATATTTCCCCTATGAATATATTTCATATATAATACTATCATATATAAAAAATAAAGTCAATAGCCAATTTTAGTCCAAATCGAGACTTTTTGTCACAAAAAAACTACTCTGCGTTTTTTTGCAAAGTAGCTTTTTAATTTTAATCATTATAAACAATCTGCTCTAAATTAACATTGCCATTATTGTTCAAAGTAATAAGCAGTCCGCCTTTTTTGGAATTTTCCGCATATCCCTCACACCAACCCGACTGCAAGCCATAGCCCAAGTAAATGCCGTCAAGCTTGATAATTTTATTGTTGTCATGGTCATGTCCAAAGAAAACTCCTTTACAACTTCCCGTTTGCTTTAAAGCGGTAAACCAACCTGTGTTTTTCTTACCGGGGTAGCTATCTTCGTTATTCTCCCCCATAATGTAAAATTGAGGGTTATCCATATTATCCTTATATTCGTTCACAGGTATATGTTGAAAATTAATTGACGGAATAGTCCCCTTGCCGCCTGCATCGCTATATAACTTTTGCACTCCGCTCATCGCCCATTTATATCATTCGATTTGGTCAGTGCCTATCTAGTCATATACAGTACTATATTTTTTTACCGCACTGTGAGAGTCCACTGCCACAATCGCCTGCACAGGTTTTCCATCTTTTTCCGCAACTACAATATAATTGCCTGCACCGCCCTTCAAATTGGTAAATCCAACCTCGAAAAGACTGTTTTTATACCTTGCAAAAATATCTGCATAATCATATTTTGTAAGCTCGCCTTCAGCATCGTGATTTCCGAAAGTCGCTATCCAAGGAATACCGAAACTATCAATCAAATCAAAAACAATTTTGGTAGCCAAATCCCTTTGTTTTTGCTCGTTTGTGGATACCCAATCCCCCGTAACTGCAATTAAATCGGGTTTTGCGGTTTGCACAGTGCTTTTATCAATTCAAGCGTCCACTCTTTTTTATTATTATGGTCATCAAAATGTATGTCTGTTAGTTGCAATATTTTAAGCTCGTCTTTATCAATTTTTATTGTTTTATAGCAACTATCGTCAAACACTGTGTTTTTAGTCCAATTATTTTTGTATTTATCAGGAACTTTTACACCGCAGGATGTCATAACAAACATAAGCGTAATAAGCATACATAGCACGGAAAAAACTGTGATTTTTATACTTTTACTCATAAAATCTCCCAAAATCAAATTTTATTATTTAATTTTAGCATAAATTTTATTATTTATCAAGTGGCAACCTTGCTTAAAATATTATTGAGGACTTGTTCTTTTTACTCGCTCTTCCTGTGTAAGTCCCGCAAGATATATTACCTTACTCAAATTAAGTCCTAATTTGTACGCAACTTTTGAGCCTAAATCAGACGATGTTATAAAAAATAACGCACATTGCCTATATTGAATACGCTCTATTGCTTGCCCCAAGCTTTCGCAAATATTGTTTATTGTATTTGCTTTTTCCTCGTTAGTCATTTTTTCATAAAATCTGCGAGGTTGTTCAAAATCTATAGGAGTAACAGGCATAGGATAATTTTTCACATATCCGCAAGTATAAAGCGGAGGAGGTGTACCCACGGGATTAGGTTTTACTCCGCCAAAGGAATTAGGGAAATAGTTAGGAAACGGCTCTTTTGGGATTTGCACCGCCATTTTTCCGTCACGTTGATAGTTTTGCACCATATTTTTTGGCTTATTAGATGGTAATTGCTCAAAATTGACACCCAAACGATACCTTTGACTATCCGCATAGAATACCATTCTTGCATTTAGCATTTTATCGGGAGATGCACCTATTCCGTTTACCAAATTACCGGGGCAAAACGCCGCTTGCTCGATTTCCGCAAAAAAGTCGGTAGGGATTCTATTTAAAACAAATCTGCCTACTTTAATTAAAGGATAGTCTTCCTCGTAAATTTCCTTGGTAACCTCAAAAATATCGTAGCGATATTCTTGTGCTTGCTCGGGCGTTAAAATTTGAACATACATATCCCAAGCAGGATAATCCCCTGCCTTAATGTGGTCGTATAAGTCCTGTACCGCATAGTCCGGATTTTCGCCAGCAAGACGCACTGCTTCCTTATTTGTTAAATTTTTAATGCCTTGCAAAGATTTAAAGTGATATTTAACCCAAACATAACTGCCATCCTTTTTATACCACATAAAAGTATGATTTCCAAAACCATCCATGTGTCTAAAACCATCCGGAGTGCCATTATCTGACATTAAACGCATTACTTGGTGCATTGACTCGGGAGTTAGGGATAAAAAGTCCCAATACGCATTCATATCAGGCAAGTTGGTTACCGGATTTCTTTTTTGAGAATGAATAAAATCCGGGAACTTTATCGCATCCCGCACGAAAAATACAGGCGTGTCATTACAAACTATATCGTAATTACCCTCCCTAGTATAAAACTTCAAGGCAAATCCGCGTGGGTCACGTTTTGTATCCGCAGAGCCTCTCTCTCCCCCAACTGTCGAAAATCTTGCAAGCATTTCAGTTTGTTTACCTACACCGCAAAAAATATCCGCATCCGTATATTCCGACATATCTCGTGTAAGCGTAAACACACCAAATGCACCGCCGCCTTTTGCATGCACTATTCTCTCGGGGATTCTCTCCCTATTAAAATGTGCCATTTTTTCAAACAAATGGGCATCGCTCATAATTGTATACTCATTTTCATTAGTGGTTATGCTGTTTTGGTCATCATACACTCTGCTACCCGTAGCTCGCGTAAAACCTTTATTTTCGTTATTCATATTCCCTCCTATAAAATACTTTAAAAATAGCTATACTCTAATTATATGTAGCTAGGCAACTATTTGACAAAACATTAATTTTTTGGTATTATTATGGAATAATAAATACAATAGTGAAGGATTTTATGTTGAATTTCGAAAAAATATCATTAAAACATAAGCAACCATTTGAAAAATGTGTAAATCAAGATATTAAATTAAATAGCATAAGTGACTTTAATTTCTTTTATTTATGGAACACCACCGACAATGTGGAAATTGCATTTAGCACCGATTTTTGTATAGTTAAAGGTGTTTGGGGTAAAAAAACTTTCTTTTATTTGCCATCTGTCGCAACGGTGGAAGATTTTGAAAAAGTTTATAAATTAATATCCGATTATCAAAACGGAAAGCATTTTTATATCGCAGGCTTAAGTGCGGAAATAGTAAATAATATAGCTTGTATCCCCGATAATTGCACAATTTCCTATGACAGAAACGCAAGCGATTATATTTACCTTACACAAGACTTAATAGAGCTTTCGGGCAAAAAATTTCATTCCAAAAAGAACTTTGTAAATTCATTTAAAAACAGCTACAAGTATGAATTTGTGGAATATAACGAGAGCTACTACCAAGAAATACTTAATTTGTACGATAATTGGATGAGTCATAGCGAGCACGCGGTTGACAAAAAGGAAAAAATAGCAATAATGCGTGCATTAGCAGACTATAAGAAGTTAAATCTAAAAATAGGATTACTTTTAGTGAGCGGTAAAATAGTTGCTTTCAGTGTTTCCGCAATATCCGTTCATAACATTGCACAAGTATTTTTTGAAAAAGCAGATACGCAATATAAAGGCGTTTATGCAATGATAAACAACCTGACGGCAAGCACTTTTTTAAACACCACTACTTTTATTAACCGCGAAGAAGATATGGGCATAGAAGGACTACGTAAAGCAAAACTAAGCTACAACCCTACTACCATTTATGAAAAATATATTTTAGAGTATAAAAATGAACAAAAAAGAACTTTACAATTTGGTTTTTGGAGACGGAGATAAATTTACAAACTTTTATTTTGATAAAAGGCGTAATAAAATATTTTCTTATGAAAAAGTATTAAATAATACAACTGTCGGCTTAGTAAACGTTGTAGATTTGAATTTGTGTCAAAATGACAAAAGCTTTAAAACCGCATTGATTACAGGGGTATGCACTGCTCCAAATATGCGTAACAAAGGTATAATGAACAACCTGCTAAATGAAGTTTTAAACGACTTGACGTCTAAAAATTATCAAATGGCTATATTATCGCCTGTAAGCAAGGACTACTATAAAAAATACGGTTTCAAGCCATTAATTTGCGGCAATTTAGTTCCAATTTCTCATGTCCCAAATATCGAAATTACAACTAAAAAAGCTACAAAAATCGATACTAAATTGATTTTAGACCTATACAACGACATTTCAAAAGAATATTCATTATATCAACAGATAACCGATAATATAATTTTAGATTTACTTGACGATTGCGATATGAGCGGAAGTGAAATTTTAATAGTATATAAAAATCAACTTCCTATCGGCTGGTTTTTAAAGGATGGCAATAGTATTGAAATAATTGTACTCCCAAACTGTAATATTCTTAACAATATAAAACAATTAGATGGTTTTACTTATTTTATCAATGATTTAACAGGTAAAAAGGAATTATTTCAAATCAAATATTTAAATGAGTGTACGCCTAATTTAAAAGTAAATAACGCCTTGATAATAAGCAAGTATTAACAAAAAGCACCGAAGTTTATCGTAGTTCCCATAGGGAATTTAATAAAACGCAAATAAAAAGATTTAGTCATAGCGTTAAGCTGTGCCTTTTTAGTACTTTTTTCATGGACGAATTAGGCTACGCGTAGCCTAGTAAGATATAGATATGTTTTATATTTCCAGCAAAATTCAATCAGTTGCGCTCTTTCATTTTTCGTGATATAATGATTGTACGATAAACAGTAATTTTGAGGAAAGTTATGATAGTTCTAATTGCGGGAACAACTCATACGGGAAAAACCGTATTGGCACAAAAATTGTTGGAAAAGTATAAATTTCCGTACCTGTCTATTGACCACTTAAAAATGGGGTTGATAAGAAGCAATAAAACAACAATAAGCGTAACCGATGACAAAAAACTAACGCCGTATTTATGGACGATAATTAAAGAAATAATCAAAACGGCAATAGAAAACGGATAAAATCTTATTATGGAAGGTTGTTACATACCATTTGATTGGGCAAAAGATTTTAATAAAGAGTATTTGTTGCAAATCAAATACTATTGTTTAATTATGAGCAAAAACTATATAGAAAAGCATTTTTCCGACATTTTAGCAAATGAAAGTATAGTTGAACAAAGGCTTACAAGCGGCGATTTGGAACAGAGAAATCTTATTAAAGAAAACGTAAGCAATTTGCAAATGTGCAAAAAATACGGACTAAACTACATTTTGATAGATACGGAATATAAAGTTGATATTGACTTATAAATTTCAATTTAGCGGAGTTTGTCAAAATTAAATACTCATAGGAGGTATTATAAAATGAGATTTCAAACTTATGGCGACAAAAATAATAAGGCAGTTTTGCTGATTCACACTTTATTTACAAACGCAGATTTTTTTGCGCCCATAACACCGATGCTTGCAAATGACTTTTATGTTATCGTGCCTACGTTGTCGGGGCATTACGAAAACTCAACTTTTATATCTACCGATGATGAGATTAGACAAATAAAAGAGTTTTTATCTGAAAATAACGTTTCGTCCCTTTATGCGGTTGCAGGATTTTCTTTGGGCGGAAACATTGCTTACGACTTTTTTTGTAATAACTCAAATATGACTGAAAAAGCAATCATCGACAGCGCGCCACTTTTTAACTTCCCTGGGTTAGTTAAAAATCACTTTCTAAAAAGTTACTCTAAATGCTTAAAGAAAATTAAGTCTGGCGAGTACGACGTGGAAAAAGAGTTAAATAAGTATTTTAACGGTATGGGAGAACATCAAAAGGATATTGCTCCACTTGTGTCGCAGGATAGCTTAAACAACCTTATAGGAAGTTGCTACAACACAAAAGTTTATAAATTGCCCCAAGATAAACTAAAAAAAGTTACGTTTATTTATGGTAGCAAGGATATAGCCCGACTTTGTAAGACACGAATAAAAAAATATCATATCAACAAGATGAAAAGCTACGGGCATTGCGGATTTTATCGAGAAAATCCCGTTGCGTGGGCTAAACAATTTATTCTATAAAATAAGATAAATTTCAATTTGTCTTTCTAAATAGTTTGTAGTAAAAAGCTCTCGAACATATCGTTCGAGAGCTTTTGTCCTCGCTTGAAAGTACAACTCTTAAAAATTTAGTATTTAATTCCCTATGGGAAGTGCGGTTTGCGGTGCTGTTTATTTGTTTAAATATATTATTATTTTTCTTTGATATCAATGTTGACATTACTTTCTTTTATGTTATCTTCAACAATATCATTTTTTGTATTTTCTTTTGAAATAAATTTCTCTTTTACCCAAAGCACCAGAGGTATTAATATACCGCCTATTATATTGCCTATCATTACCAAAAATGTCTGCAATACAATTTGTCCGACAAATGGTTTTCCTCCCAATATTGCTAGTGCAAAATAAACTTGATTTGCTACAGAGTGTTCTACCCCTAAAATTACAAATATCAATATAGGAAATACTACGCAAATTATTCCCGCGGTCTTATTGCCTTTGCAAGCTCTGTTACCCAAAACTGCCATAGTAATAAATACTCCGCACAAAATACCCGATAGTACTACTACCCACCAATCCATATCCAACTTAACAGTATAAAGTTCGATTGCTCTTGTAATAACAGTGTTTCCGATAGGTGTTTTAAAAATCAATAGAGCCCCAAACCAACAACCTACGCAATTTCCTAAAAAACTTACAATTAACTTATACCAATCTTTATAGTTGGTTTTTAGCAAATCACAGTTAAGTCCTGTAAAAAGTTTAAATTCAAGCAAAACAATAAATGTCAATCCAATAGTAAAGGCAAAGCCACCCGCTATTTTAAGCCAAATATTGTTGCTATCAAAACCGGTTATGTAAAGATAGGCTATACCACCGATTGCTATCATCAGTCCCGCTAATATGGACAGCAAAAAAAACACGCAGTCTTCTTTAACTTTTTTAATGATTTTATCTTTCATTTTTACTCCACAAACAATTTAATATCGATTTTTGAAAGGTTTTATATATTTTTAACTCTGCCAAAACAAAATTGAAATAATAATTTTTACATTAATAATTATTTTTCAATCCCATGACGGAATAACCAAACTTTTAGAATCATAGCTAAATTTATGCCAATAATACTGAGACACTTCAAGTTTTACTACTTTAGTACCCGAATAATCTTCCATAAGCACAAACTGACTAAACCTATAACTACCATCTACTTTTTCAAGTTCTGCAATCATTCAAGTATCCTTATTGAACTGTTTATATTTTCCGCCTGTTGCTTTCTCGATTGCTTTTATAACTTCGGGCTGAGCGATACTGTCATCCATTGCAGTTGTATTTATCATAATTGTACAATAGTATTTGCCGTTTTTCTCATAAACTTTCCTATCGGTATTGCTTGACAAATATTTTTCTTCAAGCCAATTATATTGATGCAAATTTGTTTTCAATTTATTTACTCTGTCAATAGGGGATTTTACACCATCTGCCTCAACATCGGCATCAAATTTACCCCATTGCATAGCTGAAAAATCTGCAAATACTTTTTTATCGTCATTCAGTCTTACCGCATTTTTATAGCTATCCCTATTATGGTCGCCATAATATTTTGCATAATCTTCGCCGTTATTCAAGTAATAAAATACGTGCCCGCTTGGTGCAGGAACAAAACTGCCCTTACCTGCAACAATATAGTAATCGTAGTAATCTCCGCCGTTTCTTATAATATTTTGATATGAATTTTGGTACAATTCCATACCGACAGCCATTGCTTCGAATACAAAATCAATTTCCACTTTATAGTCAGAACAGTTTTGATAGTACTTATAAGCCTGCTTCATCACGTTATAGGAATCTTCGCCCTCAATGACTTTCATACCTACAGCGTTCGGGTCATACAGTTCAGGTCCCATAGCATCTGGTTTCTTACAACAGCTAAGTACCGCTACCAAAACGATAATCAAGGACAATACAATAACAATTTTATTTTTCATAAAAATTCCTTTAAATTAACTATTGTCGAAAAAAAACCACGGGCTGTTTTTCAACTACTTAGGTTATTTTAAAAGTAATTATTGCCCCTCAAAAAATCACTTTAAATATAAAAATTTTTATAAATTTACATTTCGCGTCTGTCAATCAATGCACGCGATAAAGTTGTTTCGTCTGCGTACTCAATATCCGACCCGATAGGTATACCATGTGCAAGCCTTGTAACCTTTATGCCGAGCGGTTTTACAAGACGGGCTATATACATAGCAGTTGCCTCTCCCTCAACATCCGAGTTAGTTGCCATTATAACTTCCTGTACACCCTCAAGGCGTGAAAGCAATTCTTTTATACGAATATCATTTGCGCCAATCCCCATAAGCGGATTTAATGTGCCGTGCAAAATATGATAAACACCTTTATAGTCTTTTAGTTTTTCGAAAGCTATAACATCCTTAGGCTCTTTTACCACACAGATAATCGATTTGTCGCGGTTTTCGCATATCTCGCAAACTTCTTTATCGGTATAATTACCGCAAACGCTGCAATAATGGACGTTCTCCTTAACATCCATTATCACATCCGCAAAGTTTTGTGCATCTTCCAACGACATATTAATAATAGAATATGCGTATCTAGTAGCAGTCTTCAAACCTACTCCGGGAAGTTTTGTAAATTCCGCAATTAATTTTTGAATCGGCTCTATATATTGCATTATAATCCTAGTCCTGCAAAAGCACCAAGTTTAGACTGACTTTCTTCGTCTGCTTTTTCCGCAGCATCATTAAATGCTGCAACAATCAAATCCTCAAGCATTTCAATATCTTCAGGGTCGCATGCTTCCGGTTTAATACTTACCGCAGTAATTTTTTTATCGCAAGTCATTGTAATTTCTACCATGCCGCCACCGCTTGTACCTGTAACTTCGGTCTCAGCAAGTTGCTCTTTTGCAGCCATCATATCCTCTTGCATTTTTTGTGCTTGTTTCATAAGTTGTTGCATATTACCCATGCCGCCACCAAATCCACCATATTTAGCCATAATAAATCCTCCAAATTTTACTAAATAATTATATTTATTTCATTTTGATAATATCATTGTCAAACAGTCCTTTTACAAAAGCAATATCGTCATCTATATTTACGATTTTATCGCTTTTTATAACCACAATGTCATTTACTCCCTCAAATTCATTTACAATCAAATTTTTTATTAAATCAAAATATTCCGGCATAAGCAAAATATCCGCCATATTTTTTCTTGAAGGTCTTATATTAACAACACCGTTATCCAAACTAAAATTATCCTTGTTAAGTTCTGTAAGCTCACTATACAAAGCGTATTTTTTCAAATCTCTTGTAGCTTTTATCAAAAATCCACAGCACGCAGATTTCGAGAACTGTCTTTTTACTTTATTCTCTTCTTTAACATCACTGTTTAAACTAAAATTGCCGTTTGCGATTTTATCTTCCAAACTTTTAAGACGTGTAATTACACCTGTCAAATCAATATTAGCTCTTGGGTCGGCGCATTTTGCAATGCTTGACTCAAGTAATGTCCTTGGCATGCTGCTATAACGCATATTTGACTCTACATTTGACATAATATCTACACATTGAAGAACTCTATCACTATTAACACTTCTAAGCTCTTTTAACCTTTCAATCAACTCTGTAGGTAAACTTAAAGTTTTTTCGGGTGTCACTACATTTTGAACTATAAATAAATTACGGAACATTTTAGTAATGTCACGTGCCAATACACTCATGCTTTTTCCGTAATTAGACAAATTGTCAATCAAAGTTAAAGCAGTGGAAATATCTCCGTTTAAAGTACAATCGATAATATCCAAAATTATGTTTGGATTAGATTGTCCCAAAACATCCAGCACTACATTATAATCTATATTTCCCTCTCCGTAAGACACACACATATCTGCTATCGAAAGTGCATCTCTCACAGAACCATCTCCTGCCTCACTAATCGCTAAGCAAGCGTCCTGTGTGCATTTTATCCCCATATCGTCAAATATATACTTTATCCTGCCAGCTATACTATTTGTAGGCACCAATCTAAAATCAAACCTCAAACACCTTGACAAAATAGTTTGCGGAAGTTTATGGACCTCTGTAGTTGCCAAAATAAATATAACATGACTAGGCGGCTCTTCCAATGTCTTTAATAGGGCGTTAAATGCTCCTATAGAAAGCATGTGCACCTCGTCAATTATATACACCTTAAACCGACCTACGGCAGGCGGATATTTGACCGATTCCCTCAGTTCCCTAATTTCATCAACTCCGTTGTTAGATGCAGCATCGATTTCAATTATATCAAGGTTATTGGCACCTGAAAGCGACAGGCAAACATCGCATTTACCGCATGCTTGCCCGTTATCATTATTGGTACAATTAACCGCACGCGCAAATATTTTTGCAATGGAAGTTTTACCTGTTCCTCTAGTTCCCGTAAACAAGTAAGCATGACCAATAGTATCGGTTTTAATTTGATTACGCAATATCCTGACAATATGTTCCTGACCGACTATTCCGTCAAAATCATAAGGTCTATATTTCCTGTATATCGATATATATGCCATATAACACCTCATTTAATATTGTATCATAAAAGCCAATCTTTTGCAATGTTTTTTACTCATTTTATTATTTTATAAGTTTATTGAATTATTGCCTTTTCATAATAACTTTTACCATACATTTTAAAGTTTCACTAACGCACCCACATTGTCTAAAACATAATGCCTAATATTGTATCTATATTAAAAACTAAAATTTATTTGTACAAGCTACATTAATAAAATTAAGGTTTTAATTTGCATAAAAAATAATGATTTTAAAAACTAAAATCATTATTTTTAATTATAACATTATAAATTGATAATCAATTAAATTTTATAAATTTTGCTATAATCGGCTTTATTCAAACAAGCAATATGCTATTTATAAATCATTAAAATATCCCGTTTAAATTATCAAACCACTAAGCCATATTATTTGTATTGTACAGCTTCACCGTCAGTCAATAAAATCATCTTAATAGCTTTCATATCGTATGAGTGAGCTTCTACAAACAATTTTCTATCAAGAATACCTCTGCCATGAACTTCCAAGAACAAGTTATCAACTTTTGGAAGAACACCTTTTTCTTGCAATGCCTCGATAGTTACTGTTTCGCCGTCCTCAAACCAATGAGTCAAATCATCGGTATACATTCTGTATTTAACTACAGGATAAAACTTGTTAATTGTGTATTTATCGCTCTTAACGATTGTTAACATATCATAAGCCAATTCGTTTGTAATTAAATTGCACTCTTCTACAGAAATTACAGGTTTCATCAAATCTGCAATATACTGTTTTTTAACACTTACAGGTACAGGCGCAAACTCCGCTCCGAAATCAATCGGCTCATAACCTTCAACCTTTTGGTATCCGATAGAGGTCATAATTTCATTAATAAGCTCAATACCATATTTCAAACCACGTTTAGATTTTACGTTATGTAAAGTAGGTGTTTGGTCATAAATTTCACTATTTGAAACGTCTTCAGTGTAATACTTAGTGTCAATAGAGTCATTTGCCAAAGCTAAATACAATTTTACGACATCGTTTTTAACAGTTATTTTTGCTACCGTAAATCTTGCAATACTAAAAGTATCAAACTTTTTAGACATACGTGATTTAACTCTTTCGTAAGATAGCAATTCGTTTTTCAATGCTGTATAGTACTGTCTAACACTTTCGTTACCTCTTTCAAATCTCTTTTCAAGCGGTACTGTTTTATATCTTTCTTTAAGTAGCTCTGCATCTTCTTCGGTCGATGGGTCAATCAATACTGCCATAAACGGAGCTGTCTCGGAAACCTCCTCAACATGTTCAGGCTCAACATAAATTTCTTCCTCTACTACCTCTTCGACTACTTCTTCTACAACAGGCTCTTCTTCTGCGCTTTCCTCTATTACTTCTGTGATTGATTCCGCAAGTTCAGGAACTACTGTTTCTTCAACTTCCTCAACCTCTTCGATTTCTTCTACAAGGATTGGCTCTAATACTACAAGTGGAAGTGGCTCAAGCTCTACAACAGTTTCCTCTTCAATAGTCTCCATTTCGACAACCGGCTCAGTTTCCACTATTGACTCAGCTTCGGTAATAAGAGTTTGTTCAACTGCAATAGGCTCCAATATAACAAATGGTAACGGCTCAAGCTCAACAACAATTTCCTCTGCGACAGGTTCTTCTACTTGTTCTGCAATAACAGGAAGAACTTCGTCGATAGGTTCTGCAATAGGTTCCTCAGTAACAACTTCCTCTGCAACAACAGGTTCGGCAACAGCAGGAATTTCTTCCGCAACTGCCTCTACAATTTCAGGTGCAGTGTCCTCATTTTCGAAGAAATCGTTACGTTTGTATTTTGCACGCTCAGAAATAGCATCAACTTTGTTCTTTGATTTGAAAATAAATATATCATCATATAGATTCGGCGTGAATCTACTCATTTCATCACTAGACGTCAAGTAGCCAAGCATATTGCATTTGGCATCCATTTTCTTTCTTGCTCTAGCATTATTTTCTGCTGTAGTCTTTCGCATAGCAACCCCTTAATTTACATTATTTATAAAGATTATAGCACAATATATTAAAAAAGACAAGTTTTTAAACGTATTTTTATATATTTTTTATTTGGTAAAATTTAACGGCGTTTTTATATAAAATTTTCTCGCGTTGAGCATCCGACAAATCTAGTTTATCAAATCTTGCCATTTCCTCACTGTGTTCCCACATAGGAAAGTCAACGCCGAACATAAATTTATCTTCGCCGAACTTATCAATCATACTTTTTGCTTGCTCGGGAGTCAACTTGAAAAGCGCTGACGATGTATCAAAAAACACATTATCTAAACCAAGATAGCAATCAACCTCATTCCACCTGGAATACCCTCCGAAATGTGCACCGATACACTTTAATTTAGGGAAATCTTTTGCCACAACGCTTAGTCTTTTAGGTGCGGAAAAATCAAACCTTTCATCCCCCGTATGGAACAAAATCGGCAGTTTTCCCTCGCATCTTTCGTATATGCGATATGCATTTCTATCATCAATGTTAAACCGCTGAAAATCGGGGTGTAATTTTACTCCAATCAAGTTGTTTGCAATTATAAAGTCTATCGCTTTGTCCAATTCCTCATCGGATAAATCCGGATGTAAAGCACCCAATCCAAACACATTACTTTTGTTGTTTACACTGTTCAAAATAAACTCGTTTATCGAATGTACTTGAGCACTTGTAGTCGCCGAACTGCACACTATATAATGTGTAACACCCGCCTGTTTTCCATGTTCCAACAAATAGTCAAGTTCCCCGCTGCCATCCATCTCTATTCCGTAAAAATTGCCAATGCTTTTTACCGCTTTAGTAGCGATTTTCGTAGGGAAAATATGTGCGTGTGTGTCAATTATTATTCTGTCCATATAAAGTAAAATCTCCTTTTAAAAGATTTTACTCCTTTTATCCTCTTTTGTCAAATGTAATAGAGCAATTTTTGTTTGACATTAATAATGATATATTATATAATAATCAAAATGGTTAACGAAAATTTACAAAAAAAAATTAAAAAATTTCTCAAAATATTTTGTTTTAGAAATTTTAAGACTGAAATTTACAGATAATTATATAGGAAAAATAAAATGAGTATTTTACAAATTAGCGGACTTACACATATATTCGACAGTAAAACTTTGTTTAGAGAGGCAGAGCTTTCCATTAACAACGGAGAGCATTGCGGTATTGTCGGACTTAATGGTGCTGGCAAAACAACTTTTATGAATATCATCGCCGGAAAAGTTGTTCAGGACGAGGGTGAAATCAAATGGCTTAACGGAATACGTTGGGGCTATCTTGACCAACATGCAAACATTGACCGCAGCCTTACGGTTATGGAATATTTGAAAACCGCATTTTCACATCTTTTCGAATTGAACGAAAAATTGGAAAGTTTATATTTGCAAATGGGCGAAACTTCGGATATGGAAGAACTTGATAAAATGATTGCAAAATCAGCAAGTATGCAAGAGCGACTTGACAAAAGCGGTTTTTACGATATTGAAAGCAGCATAAAAAAAGTTGCAAACGGATTGGGGGTAGGAAACTTCGGTTACGACACAATTATTTCTAAGCTAAGCGGAGGTCAAAGAGCCAAACTTATGCTTTCCAAATTACTAATTTCCGATTTGGATGTTATGTTACTTGACGAACCAACTAACTTTTTGGATATCGAACATATAGATTGGCTAACAAAGTTTTTAACGACATTCAAGGGTTCTTTCCTACTTGTTAGCCACGATACTGAATTTTTGAACAATACCTGCAACTTGATTATCAATATTGAGAATCAAACTATCAAAAGGTATAGCGGCAATTACAAACAATTTATGGCACAATATGAGCAAAATGCCAAACAATACGCAGAAGCTTTTGAAAGACAACAACGCGAAATCAAAAAAATGCAGGATTATATCGACCGAAATAAGGCTCGTGCCGCAACTGCGGGAATGGCTAACAGCCGTAAAAAAATGCTTGATAGAATCGAAGTTATGAGCAAACCCGTAACTAGCGTACCCGCTCATTTCGACTTCCCTTACACTTTAGTTTGCACTAAAGATTTGCTCGTGGTAAAAGACTTGGAGGTAGGATATGAGGGAAAGGCTATTCTTCCGCCAATCAATCTGCATTTATCTTCTGAAAGCAAAGTTTGGATACGCGGTACTAACGGACTTGGCAAATCCACACTTATCAAAACTTTAATGAATCAATTAAGGAAAATAGGCGGTAAATTTGCATTTAATGTAAATACTAAAATTAATTATATCGAACAAGATTTGGATTTTAGGAATAACACCATAACCCCTATTCAATATATGAATGAGCAACATCCTAGACTTAGCCAAAAAGATATACGAAATGAGCTTGCAAAGGTAGGAATAAAAAATGATTTGGCAACAAAATCCATTTGCAATATGAGTGGTGGCGAACAAGTTAAAGTAAAGCTATGCTCGCTTATGCAAAAACCTAGCAATATTTTGATAATGGACGAGCCGACTAACCATTTGGATGTAACTGCAAAGGAAGCTTTAAAAGAAGCTTTGGTAAAATACGAGGGTGCTATTTTACTTGTAAGCCACGAGCCGACATTTGCCGGCGAAATATGCAATGAAATATTCGATATAGAGTT
>OFFB01000966.1_pt1 | contig 20455 bp, 14 predicted proteins | sample 1521281 | NCBI WGS metagenome assembly OFFB01 (sample SAMEA3504109, study PRJEB24116) | mouse gut metagenome | biome: mouse gut; feature: mouse-associated habitat; material: faeces | place: Denmark | collected 2011
CCAAGGATATAGTCGGAACGTGCGTGGCTGGACGCGGCAAAAAAGACATGCCACTAAGTTGATTGCTTCCTACATCTCGTATGCGCAAATAAAAAGCGCCAAATAATTGCAGGTCAATTATTTGGCGCTTTTGTTGGTGAGGGTTGGCTTTTTATTTCTTTGAAATGCGGTAGATGGTGCCTTCGATGAGTGATACGTAGATGTCGCCGGTAGTGGGGTCTACGTCGATACCGTTGATCTCGCTGCTGCCCAAGGGGAGGGTGGCGATGAGTTCGGGGCCGTCGGCACGTGTGATTGTGACGAGGCCGCGGCGGCTGCCGGTGTAGACGTAGCCGTCGCGCTCCACGATTACGCAAGGTGCATGCTCGTAGCCGAGGCCGAGGTCAAGGGTCCAGCGCTCTTTGAAGTCGGGGCCGGTAGCGTCGATGGCAACGAGTTCGCCGTCCATAGTCTTGGCATAGACGGTAGTGAAGTCTTCGCTGTGGCCGAGGCTCTCGCGGTAGCGGTGGCTGTTGTCGCGCCAAAGCTGGCGTCCGGTAGCTCGGTCGAGAGCTGTCATGTAGCGGTCGGGAGCGACGATTATCACCTTGTCGCCGGCGATTACGGGCACAACATTGCCCGGGCCGAGCATATTGGCTGTCTTGCCGTTGTTCCATACCCATTTGAGTTTGCCCTTGTTGAGGTCGAGGCAACGCAGGTTGGTGTCCCATGCACCGAATACGAGGTCGTTGCCGTCGATGGCCGGAGCGGCCTGGCAGTAGTTGAAAATCGAATCGTATGACCATACGAGTTTGCCGTCGGAGGGGCGGCGGCGCTCGATACGTTTGTAGCCGCCTTGTATGTAGCCCTTGGCGTCGGGAGTGAGTGTGCCGTCGGCAACGTAGGGGCCTTCTTTAGATGTCTGTCTGCGGACTACTTTGCCAGTTTTGGCGTCGACGATAAGGATGGCGTCGTGAGTGGGCACGGCAATGCGTCCTTTACCAAGGTCTACCGGGCGACTGAAGAGCGACGCGCCGGTAGGTATATCCCATTTGTGCTTGCCCGATTTATCGATGGCGCGGGCTTGGCCGAGAGAGTTGCCGAAGTAGATATTGTCGTTGTCGAAGCCCAGACGGGTGAAGATCGAGGCACTGTCGGCCCATACCTTGCTTACTTCAAAGCCTGCGGGCGCTTTGAGCTCGGGGCGGGCGGGGAAGGCGGCTTTCTTGTGCTCGCGGCGGTTGGCGAAAGCATACATCGCCGTTTTTTCTTTGCCGAGCTGTTTCTCGTAGAAGTGGAGCCATTGCGGGTCAATCTCGAGGATTGTATATCCGAAATTGCCTCCGCCGAGGTCGAGCGCACGTACGGTCACGCACTGCAGGTCGGAACCCGATTCGGCTCCGCCGGTGGGATAGTTGTTCCAGCGGTGATAGTGGCCGTTGATGTGCCCTATCACGGGATATTGCTCAAGAAGCTCTACATAGTCGGCCACATTGTCGAGGTCGGCGAGGAGGGGATAGTGGTTGAAATTGAGCACACGGCGGCCATCGGTGACGAGGCTGTCGAGGGTGGAGCGCAGCCAGTGGAGGTCTTCCTGCTTCACGTGTCCGTCGCCCATCTTCATGTAGGGGCCGCAGTTGATACCTACGAGCACGAGCGAGTCGACGGTGGTGACGAAGCGGTCGTTGCCCCAGAGGTCTACGAAGGTTTTTGTAGCGCTCTGGCTCCAGTTGTTCTCATGATTGCCGGGGAGCACGAACAGAGGGTGCCTGATAGCGTCGAGAGTGGATTTCACGTTTGTGAGCTCGCGGTCGGAGCCCTCGTTTGAGAGGTCGCCGTTGACTACGACGAGGTCGAAATCCTGAGCATTGATTTCATCTACAGCCACTCGCAATGCCGAATCGCAGGCATTGCCGGGGGTGACATGGATGTCGCTGAGAATTGCAAGGCGTTGTGCTTGTGCGCCAAATGCCATCGCGGCAAGAGCTAAAAGATAATAACGCAGTTTCATTTTGTGTTTTAAGGTGTGATATAGGGTCGCTACAGAGAGTTGCAGCATTGCAAAATTATAAAAACTATCTTTATGAAAAAAATATTTTGAGATATAAAACCTTTTGGGGTGCTATATTGTTAGAATATCAAAACATATAACATCAACTACTATTATTTATAGAGAATATGAAAAAGATCGCATTAGTGCTCGCTGTCGCACTCAGTAGTGCAGCAAGTTTCGCCCAGATTAACAAGGGTGAGTTAAAACAACTACAGAACTTCCTGTCGCAGCCTGCCAAAGAGGCTGCCACTAACGCCGAAGCTCTCCACATCACCAATGTAAAAGATCCCTCGACTTGGGAAGGAGTCACCGTAACCGGCAACCATGTGACCAAAATCGAGTGGAAAGACAAAAAGATCGCAGGTACACTTGACTTGAGCGGTTTTACCGCCCTGACCTCAGTTGACGTAAGCCGCAACGCTCTTACCGCGCTTACTGTAGACGGAGCAGGTGCACTCAACGAACTCAACGCCTCGCGCAACAAGTTGTCGGAAATCAGCCTCGAAGGCACATCGTCGTTGGTAAAACTTTCTATCAACAACAACCGCCTCACCGAATTCGACCTTACCGGCGCAGCTATCATCAAGAATGTCAACGTGGCTTCAAACCTGCTTGCCTCTCTCGACCTCAATGCCTCTCCTACACTTGAGACCCTCAACTGCCAGAGCAACCACCTCGAGAATCTGTCGGTAGCCAACTGTACCGCTCTTAAGAATCTCTATTGCGGCTACAACAAGCTTGAAAGTATCAATCTCTCGGGTGTTGTGAAACTTCAGAACTTCAACCTCGACGACAACAAAATCAGCACCATGATCGTGAGCGGTCTGCCTTCACTTGCAACCTTCGTCTGCTCCGACAACAATATGAAGACCCTCGGCCTGCGCGACTGCAACGCCCTGATGGATGTTGTCTGCTCTTACAATGACCTGACTACTTTCGATGTCAACAACTGCCCCAACATCGTCTTCATCGACTGCTCATATAATGACCTGAGCTCGCTGTCGCTTTCGAACCTGACATTCCTGCAGCGCCTCCTTTGCAACAACAACGAACTCACCATGCTTGATGTATCATTTGACTCGGCACTCACCTATATCAACTGCCGCTACAACATGATCACCGACCTCCGCACGGTAGCATGCGACAACCTGCGCATGATAGCCTGCCAGTGGAACTACTAAAAATTTCAGACAATGCGATAATACTTCTGAATAACTCCGGGAGGGGGACGGCCACAACGACCGCCCCCCTTTCTTCGTTCGCCCGACAGGGGCATAATCTAACGGGTGCAAGTCCCTAACGCGGCCTAATAGCGGCAAGCGTACAGCCAAAGACAAGCTGCCAATGGCGACATTGGGTGTGAAGGAAGTCGGTGGCAAAGCACTGGCCTGACGTACAGAAACTTGATACCAAGGCGTTTGCTCGTGGGTAAGACTGCGAAAGAAGTCAAAGCCCGATAGCTATTCGGAACGAGTGGCGTAAATCAAGCAGGTATAAGTGTGAAAGATTATGCTCTTAATCGGGGAGGTCTCACGGACGCAGTGGCGACCGAATTACTCAAAACTGCGGAGTAAAGCTTGCCGTGAGAAGTCAGCAGAGGTCATAGTACCTTGCGAGGATAGCGCGAGGGAAGGACTGAACCCGACCGAAGTGAATGCTGTCAGACATCATCAAATGAAAGGAAGAATGCAGAAAATATCGGCACAGAACGATAGCCACCCTCAGAAGAATAGGCCGGAAGCCAAAGGCTATGAGGGGGTGCAGACTTTTATGCGCGTGGTGGACGGATATTTCACAACGGAGCAACCTAAACGAGGATACCCTTTGTTGGAACAAATTCTGTCACCGAGCAACCTCAATGCCGCTTACAAACAAGTAAAGAGCAATGGCGGAGCGCCGGGGATAGATAAAATGGATTGCGACCGACTGCTCGGCTATCTTAGAGAGCACGGAGAGCAACTGATAGAGAGTATTCGCCAACGGACATATCGTCCGAACCCCGTCCGCAGGGTTGAGATACCCAAAGACAACGGCAAGAAACGCCTACTCGGAATACCGACGGTCGTAGACCGAGTAATCCAACAGGCGATTGCCCAAGTACTGACCCCAATCTATGAACGTCAGTTCAGCGAGGGAAGCTACGGCTTCCGACCTCGCAGAGGTGGGAAGAAAGCGTTGGTAAAGGCCACGGAGATAATCAATCAAGGCTACCGCTATGCAGTGGACTTAGACCTTGAACGCTTCTTTGATACCGTCAACCACGCCAAGATGATAGAGATACTGCAACGGACGATAACGGATGACGCGGTTATCTCCCTCATACACAAATACCTCAATAGCGGAGTCATGGTAAATGGCAGATATGAGGAAACAAGGGAGGGAACCCCACAAGGCGGACCTCTCAGCCCTCTGCTTGCCAATATACTGCTCAATGAACTTGACAGAGAACTCGAAAGGCGCGGACATCCGTTTGTACGCTATGCAGATGATGGACTCATCTTCTGCAAGAGCCGCCGAGCGGCTGCACGAGTAAAGGAAAGTATCACAAAGTTCATAGAATCAACGCTCAAACTTCGCGTCAACCGCGAAAAGACCGAATGTGCCTATGTGGGTAAATTGAAATTCCTCGGTTACGGCTTCCATATCCGCAACGGCAAATGCCGACTGCGGCTACATCCAAAGAGCGAAGCCAAAATGCGCCACCGTCTGAAAGCCATAACTTCAAGGAGTAATGGAATGGGATATGCCAAGCGCAAGCAAGCTCTCGCAGAATATCTGCGGGGTTGGACGGAATACTACAATTTGGCTGACATGGGAAGTAAGGTCAAAGAGATAGACAAATGGATACGCCGCCGTATCCGTATGTGTATCTGGAAAGCATGGAAACGTCCGAGGACGCGAGTGCAGAACCTAATCAAATGCGGAATAGATAAATGGCGGGCGTATCAATGGGGCAATACAAGTCAAGGTTATTGGCGCATAGCAGACAGTTGGATAGCACATAGGGCAATGCCCGATGAAGCACTACACCGACAAGGCTATGTATGGATAGGCTGCTACTACAAGGCGTCAGCCTTGCCGAAAGGTTGAGGAACCGCCGTATGCGGAACCGCTTGTACGGTGGTGTGAGAGGACAAGTGAACACGAAAGAGGTGAACACCTCAATTAGTGTTCACCTCCTACTCGATTTTATTTACCATAGCTGTTTATATGCACCCGGTCGGCGTGCCATTTATCCATCGGCTCGTGTTCTTTTTCGGGATGGCCGATCGGGATGAGATTGAAAGGAATGATGTCATCGGGAATGTCGAGTAAGCGAGCGGCAGCCTCCATTCGGTCGGTATGCGGATAGAGACAGGTCCATACAGCTCCGAGACCAAGTGCGTGGGCGGCCAGAAGTATATTTTCGGTGGCTGCCGAGCAGTCCTGCTCCCATAGATTATCATCGACACCTTCGAGAAAGCGGTTTCTGTTTCCGCACACCACGATGGCCAAAGGTGCATGTGCTGTCATCTTTGCGTAGGGTAGTGCATTGGCGAGAGCGTCGAGCAGCTCACGCTTGTCTACGGCAATGAATTCCCATGGCTGTTTGTTTACGCCGCTCGGTGCCGACATGCCCGCATGGAGCAAAGCCGACACGTCGATGTCGGAAATCGGCTCAGCTGTGTACTGCCTGATACTTGTGCGTGTCAGGATATTTGCGTATGCCGGATTGTTGAGTATTTCTTCCGGCAGATTATCTGTTATTACCATACTGATATACTTTAATTATACTTATAACAAAGTATTCGTCATTCTGTTGTGTAGTCACGCTTGTTGTTTACCATTGTAATTGTGTATTCTACCAATTGATGGTTTTGCAATGATCTCATAATCAGGACGTTTGGGTTGTGATACTCAATAGTGAGTATTTTATATCGATAAAAAACTGCCGAACTTTGCACCACATAAATCATCAGTTATGATAAAAGGAAACAGATTTTTAACGTTTTTGACAATCATTCTCCTCTCTATATCAGCAGCTTTTGCGCAAGCCGGCAATGGTATGATTTCGGGTAAGGTGCTGTCGCTCGACGGTGATCCTCTTGATTTCGCCACAGTCATGCTCAAAGGCACAAAGTATACCTCAACAACCAACGACAAGGGCCTTTATCACATCTCCGCTCCGGCCGGGCAATATACCTTGGTGGTATCATCGGTCGGCTTCGAGAAAAAAGAGATAAGTGTGAAAATAGAGCCAAAACAGCGCCGACGTATCAATGTCAAGCTCAATTCCAACACACATCTGGCCGATCTCATTGTGGTGGCAAACCCTGTCAGCAAGGTGCGCAACTCTGCTTTCAATGCCACAGCTGTGAATACGCAAGATCTCGTCAACACTACCAAGACGCTCAGCGAGGCTCTCTCCAAAGCTCCCGGCATGAAAATCCGCGAGAGCGGTGGCGTCGGTTCTGATATGGCGGTGACTATGGACGGCTTCTCGGGCAAGCATGTGAAGGTGTTTATCGACGGTGTGCCGCAGGAAGGTGTCGGTTCTTCGTTTGGTCTGAACAATATTCCGGTGAATTTCGCTGATCGTATCGAAGTTTACCGAGGCGTTGTGCCTGTAGGATTCGGCACCGACGCTATAGGCGGTGTGATAAACATTGTCACTCCCAAGCGCCAACGCAGATGGTTTGTCGACGCGTCATACTCCTATGGTTCGTTCAATACCCACAAATCGTATGTAAACTTCGGCCAGACTTTCGACTCCGGTTTCAAATATGAAATCAACGCGTTCCAGAATTATTCTGACAATGACTATTCGGTCGACGCCCCTGTTGAAAATTTCGAGACAGGCGCTGTGAATCACCGCAAGCTCTACCGTGTGAAACGCTTCAACGACACATATCATAACGAGGCCATCGTAGGCAAACTCGGCTTTGTAAACAAAACATGGGCCGACCGCCTGCTCGTCGGTTTCACATGGTCGCACATGTATAAGGAGGTTCAGACCGGTGTGCGTCAGGAAATCGTCTACGGACAGAAGCACCGTCACGGCCACTCGCTTATGCCCTCACTCGAATATGCCAAGCGAAACCTCTTTACAAAAGGCCTCGATGTGAGCCTTACGGCAAATTACAATCACGACACATCTATCAATGTCGACACCGCCTCGGTAAGATATAACTGGTTTGGTCAGACAATTCCCACCACGGGCGGCGAGCAATCGTTGCAGAATACCAAGTCGCTCAACCACAATTGGTCGGCAACTGCCACGGTGAATTATCAGCTCGGCAACAGACACGTATTCACTATCAACAACGTGTTCAATGCCTTCAACCGCTCCAACGAGAATCTGCTTACAAATCCTCCTACACATGAGGAGTTCAACAAGACTACCGACAAAAACATCCTCGGACTGTCGTATCGCTATACCCCCATCGACAAGGTTAATATCACAGTATTCGGCAAACAATACCACCAGTATGTGAGCGGCCCGATGGCTACTTCGTCAGCACAGGACAACTACGCCCTCACCTCGCGCACAGTCGACTACTTCGGCTACGGCGTTGCCGGTACGTGGATGATGCCGCTCGGCTTCCAGCTCAAGGCCTCTTACGAGAAGGCTTACCGCCTGCCTACAATCGAGGAAATGTTTGGTGATGAAGACCTCGAGATGGGCGATATCTCACTGCGTCCTGAGTCGAGCCATAATGTAAACATCAACTTGAGCTACAACGCAACTTTCGGCCCCAACGTAATCTATGTGGAAGGTGGATTTATTTTCCGCGACACACACGACTATATACAGCGAAACATCATGGCGCTGTCGGGTGGCAAATCGGCTGCAACGTATATAAACTACGGCAAGGTTGACACAAAAGGCTTCAACATCTCGGCACATTATACATATTCACGCTGGTTTACCGTTGGAGGCAATCTCACACAGATGAATGTGCGCGACAATATGCCGTACGCTCAGGATTCATCGCTGCCTAACATCTGCTATCGTGAGCGCATGCCAAACATGCCTTGGCTTTTTGCCGACGGCGACGCCAATTTCTATTGGCACGGCCTCGGACGCAAGTCAAATGTGCTGTCGCTCACCTACGACCTGCAGTATACCCACAGCTTCAGCTATTATTCAGAAAACATCGGCACAAAGTCAGACGATTATATCGTTCCCGACCAACTTGCCCATAACCTCACCCTGAGCTACAGCATACATGGCGGACGCTACAACCTCTCTTTCGAGTGCCGCAATTTCACCAATGCAAAGCTTTATGACAATTTCTCGCTTCAGAAAGCCGGTAGAGCCTTCTATGGTAAAGTGAGAGTATATTTCGGTAACTAAAACATAAAATATATTACAAAAGATGAACAAGAAACTTTTCTCGCGCATGATGATGCTTGCAGTGGCTGCAGCGTCGCTCACTGCCTGCGACAAAGATGATGACCCCACGCCCGGCCCCGGCAATGGTGACGGTAGCGTAGAAGGTGGCAAATATGTTTTTGCCACAACTGTGCAAGGATCTAATGGCTCTGCCTATGTAATCCTTACCGGCGAATCTCTTGATGAAGGTACGCTCACTACCGTGGGCAACGGTATCACCAGCGACGCTGCCACCCAGTGGGTGTTCTACAAGAATTATCTTTACGGCCTGCAATACAATCAGGGCAATTCCGGTGGCACACGCCGCTACTACATGCTCCCTAATGGCGAGATGTATAAGAGCGACGAATCATATAACATCGACCGTTTCTCTTCCTACGGTTTCTATGGCGACGACATCATCACTACCGCCACAGCTTCAGGTCCCGAAAAATATGCCGACGCTAAAGGCAACCGCCAAATGGTGCTCACCGTCGATTGGCTCAATGTGCTCGCCGGCTCTAAAACTACAAATGCGGACGAAATCGCAGAAGGCAAATACTCTCTCGAAAACTATGTTGGCAATGGCGAATATGTTACTCTTTCGGGTGCGGAGCAGAGTGGTACGAAGCTCTACAGCGGTGTCATTCCTATGGGTCTGAGCGCTTACGGCGTGGCGTACGACAATGGCAAGTGGGTGAAATATCCCGACCTCATCAAACAGGAGTCCGGTGGCTCGGGCGGCGGTGCATACGAAGCTAACACAATCTCGGGCACCCAGTATCCCAATGAATGTTGGGTAGCCATTTACAATAACGGCGATATGCTCAACCCGACTCTTGCATATACCGACCAGATAAGCTATCCCTGCGGTCGTTTCCGCTCACAATATTATCAGACAATCTGGGCCGACGATAAGGGCGATATCTATGTGTTCTCTTCAAGCTATTCCAAGACGAGTACAGATACCCGTCAGCAGACAACACTTGACGCCGGTGTGTGCCGTATTCCAAAGAACAGCACCAAGTTTGATGATTATTACTGCAACATCGAAAAGCAGACTCCGGGCGGAAACCGTACGTTTATGCGTTGCTGGCCCGCCGGTGGCAGCACTTTCCTCATGCTCATGTATAATGGCCCGATTTCAGGTGTAGGAGCGACTACTACTGCTACCGATCTCGCTATCTTCAACGCCGAGACAAAGAAACTGACCTACGTTACCGGTCTGCCCGACAATGTATCGTCGGTAGGCAAGACTGTGTTCGTTGAGAATGGTAAGGTATATATCCCCATCAATGTCGGCGAAGAAAGCAGCTCTACCGGTGGTAGCGGTCATGGTGGCGGCGGTCGTGCTTCTGATGTCTCTTACCCCGCTCTCTACGGTATTGACACCAACACCGCAGTAGCTACCAAGGGTGTGACTGTCGAGTGTACTTCTATCAACGGCTTCGGATATCTTACCCCTGCCGAATAATACTTCCATAACCTTATACGGAGTTTGTGGCCTTACCGGCTGCAAACTCCATTTTGAGGTTTATATGCTTATCTCTTATAATTTTCTGTCATGATCAAGTTTTTCAGAAAAATACACCTTTGGCTGTCGGTGCCATTCGGCATTTTCATCACACTTATCTGCTTCTCCGGCGCCATGCTCATATTCGAGCCCGAAATCACACGCGCCATCAAGAGCGATGTCTACTTTGTAGAGTCTACCGATGGTGAGGTAATGCCTATGGGCGAGCTGATGGAGACTGTAAAGGCCTCTTTGCCGGATAGTGTGGAGATTACCGGTGTAACCGTATTCAGCGATAACAGCCGTACTTATCAGGTCACTCTATCCAAGCCACGCCGTGCGTCGATGTTTATCGATCAGTACACCGGCCGTATCACCGGCTCCTATGAGCGTATCGGATTCTTTGGCACAATGTTCAAGCTCCACCGTTGGTTGCTCGACAGTGCCAATCCTCATGGAGAAGGAGTAAAGGTCGGCAAGACTCTCGTGGGAATATCCACCCTTATATTTGTAATCGCCCTGATATCGGGTATTGTTATATGGTGGCCGCGTGCGCGACGTGATTTCCGTCACAGCATGAGTATTCCTTTCTCGCAAGGCTGGAAAGGCTTCTGGAAAGGTCTTCACGTTGCCGGCGGCATGTATGCGCTTGTGTTTGTGCTTGCAATGGCGCTGACAGGTCTTACTTGGTCGTTCAATTGGTATCGTTCGGCTTTCTATGCTGTCTGTGGGGTAGAGCATACTCCACGCAATTTCGGTCAGGCCAACGCGTCTGTAAAATCTGATAATGACGGTGGCGAGCGAGGCGGTCGCGGAGAAGGTCGTGGCGGTCGTGGCGAAGGCCGCGGTGGACATGGCGAAGGCCGAGGCGAAGGTCGCGGCGAAGGTCATCAGGATGGCGAACATCGTCGCGGTGGTGGCGGCATGCACCGTTCACCTTACGGTCGTTGGCAGCAGGTATATGATCAGCTCAAGGCAGAGAATCCCGAGGCTCCTCAGATTACGATAAGCGCCGAAAGTGCTTCTGTGACTCTTGGAACCACAGGCAACAGCCGTGCGGCAAACCGCTACAGTTTCGACCGTCGTTCGGGCGAAATCACTCCTGCTGCGATGTATGCCGACAACAACGGTGCCGACAAGCTCCGCGGATGGATCTACTCAATCCATACCGGTTCGCTCGGTGGAATGATTACCCGCATACTTTGGTTGCTCGGCGCTCTTCTTGGTGCGTCGCTGCCTCTTACGGGATATTACATCTGGATCAAACATCTCTTGCGCAAGAGAGATCCCAACTACGTACCCCATCACCATCATCATTGAGTGAATTATTGAATAATGTGGTTGTGGCCTTCTCCGTTCGCGGAGGAGGTCACATTTTTAGTGGGTGTCGTACAAATGTATGACGCCCTCTCAGAATCGCTGGCGGGGCAGGATTATGCGCTCACCGAGCATTTTGCCCAATTGCTTCTGATAATCTTTCCAGCCGGCCAGTTGCTCCATGATTGAGGCTGCCGACTCGAAATCTTCGGCAGGAAGATTCATCAGCTTGCTTGTGAGGTCTTTTATCATTCCTGTGACGATGGCGCTGCGGAGCTCGTTGACCGCACGCGGTACAAGTGTCTGCAGCTGGTCTTGCTCGCTTTCTACGTGAGCGCCTTTGGTGTAGATACGCGATAGGGTATAGCGCTCTATAAGAAGTTCAGACGCGACGCTGCGCACGGCGTTGTCGGATGAGTTGATGAGTTTTGTCTGGCCATAGAGCATGTCGAATTCATCTGTGGCGTTTTTGCGGTAGTCTTCGATTTCGCCCTGTATAATCCTTTCGTACTTATCGATTTCTTGGAAAGAAGTGCCGCGTTGCCTTATCTGCTCACGCTTCTCTTCGAGCATTAAGGCGCAATTGGCTTCAATTTCAGCAATTTTAGCCTCGCGCTCTGCCGGCCATTGGTTATGGCGTATGTCGTCGAAAGCTTTCATGATGGCTGCAAAAGGCGGATGTGAGAATGTGAATTTATCGGCGGCGAGTTCGTTGACTATGATGTCGTATACAGTGGCCGGCACCACATCACCATCAGGCGTAGACATGTCGAAGATATAGAGCAGACCATATCGCACCACATACCGCACCAGCATTTCCTCGTAAGGTTTTAGAATGTTGTTGTCGAGGTTGATAAGCGGAGCCTCGGTGCCGCTTTCCTGTGCTTTCCCTTCCTCAGCTTGCGCTGCTTGCTGACCGGTTTCTGTCTCGGTGATATTGCCCAATGACGCACGGGCCTGCTCGCGGCGGGCAGCCTTGTCGGCTTCCTCGTAGCGGCGTGTGATGAAGATGTTGAGCTGATTGATGAGAATATCCTCGGGCACATTGAGCATGCGCGAGCACTGCGATATATACTCCTGCCGTTTGACAGGTTCGTCGACGTATGCAACAGTCTGAAGTATCTCGTTGATTACCTTTGCCTTAGCTGTCGGGTCGCCGGCGGGGACATCGGCCATGAGCTTGTCGGTCATGAAAGCGATGATATCCACCTCATTCTCGGCAAGATATTTCTCAACCTCGCTTGCCGAGTGGTGCTGGGCAAAAGAGTCGGGGTCGTCGCCGGCAGGCAGGGCGAGCACTTTTACGTTCATTTTCTCGCCCAGAAGCAGATTGATACCGCGCAGCGAGGCATGTATGCCGGCGGCGTCGGCATCATAGATAAGAGTGATGTTTTCGGTAAAACGGTGTATCACGCGTATCTGCTCTACGGTGAGCGACGTACCCGATGAGGCCACGACATTTTCCACGCCTGATTGGTGCATGGATATCACGTCGAAGTAGCCCTCAACCATTATGCACTTGTCGGCACGGCCTATTGCAGCGCGGGCCTGATAGAGGCCGTAGAGCTCTACTTTCTTGTGGTAAATGTCGGATTCGGGAGAGTTGACGTATTTGGCAATGTTCTTATCGGAGCGCATGGTGCGGCCACCGAAACCAACCACTCGGCCCGAGAGTGTATGGATAGGAAAAATCACACGTCCCCGGTAGCGGTCGTAGAGGCTGCCGTCGCGGTCGCTGCGGCCGATAAGACCGGTCTCCACAAGATTGTCGTCATTGAAGCCTGCCTCGCGAGCCGCCGTAAGGAGGTCGGTGCCGCGGTCGAGGGCATAGCCGAGGTGGAAGCGCTCTACCATGGCGTCCGACATGCCGCGGTGGCGGAAGTAGGCCATGGCTATATCCTGCCCGTCGGCGGTGCTGTGGAGATTGTGCTCGAAGTGCTTGAGAGCGAAAGCGTTGACTGCGATGAGGGCTTCGCGCTTGCTCTGCTGGGCGCGCTCTTCGTCGCTTAGCTCGCGCTCTTTGATTTCTATGTTGTATTTTCGGGCAAGATAGCGCAGTGCTTCCTGATACGACATCTGCTCATGCTCCATGATGAAGTTGACGGGCGAACCGCCTTTGCCGCAGCTGAAACATTTGCAGATATTGCGGGCCTTGTTGACAGAGAAAGAGGGAGTGCGCTCGTTGTGGAACGGGCACAATCCCTTGTAGTTGGCGCCGGAGCGGCGCAACTTCACAAAGTCGCTTACGACATCTACTATATCGGCGGCGTCGAGGATACGCTGCACGGTTTCTTGATCAATTCTTGCCATTGCAAGTGCAAATTTACAAAAAATTGACCAATCACCATGCAAGCACATGCTCCCTTTTTAAATAAGCTCTAAGCTGATTCGCTTATCCTCGTCTCCCATGAGGCGATGGTATTGAGCAGGAAACGGCTGTCGTCGTTGTCGTTGCAGATACCCAACATCATTCTGCATTGGTTCAGTATGTGTTGGCCGAGAGCCCGGTTGCCGTTTTCAAGAAGGTAGGGGAGCTCTTCGAGACGGTCGATTACATAGAGCATGGCCTCGCGGCTGCGCTGCTGTGATTCCGATTCAAGCAGGTGACGGTATTCGTTTTTCAGATTATCGATTCGCGCGGCGTATTGTTTGGTCAACTCGTTTTTCCTCAGACCTTTAAATTTCTGAATCAAATTTATCATGTTGCCGAGGATTTGATTGAATTGCCGGCAGTTTCCACTCCGTGCTACATCTCGCAAAGCTTGCTCTGATTTGTCGAAAGCTCTGATTTTGGTATAGTTATAATGGCAAATTTGTATTCGTTGTAAACGTTGATTTAGTTTTACGCTTTTAAATAATTCTTCGCGGGCTTCGTCGGTCAATTCAATGATTTGAGGTAGAGTCTCAAGGCATATTTTGATGTCATTGAAGCGTGTGCTTGTCTTTTCATTACATTGTGAGAGATGATTGAATAGCCGTGAACATTGTCTGAAATTACGCTCTGCCTCATACGGATTTCCCCGCATAAGATAATCATCTACCGTGTCAAGGTATTTATTGAGCATGTCAATATCGCATGTCTTATTTTTCTCAATAGTCTGTCGAGACAATAAGCGCTTGTCGCGATTGTCGAATATGTGGGCAAGTTCTTCCGGTTTGCTCGTCACATGCCATGCACAGCACATAGTGCAGTAGTAACTTCTTACCGGAGCTTTACCATGTTCTTCTTTGATTTCATCACTGTTGAAGCGGATAAACTTGTCGGCTTTCTGTCGGCTTTCAAATTGCATTTTCGGGCGTCCGCAGGCGGGACAGTAGATTCGGTTTTTTGTCGGTTTCATGCTTAAAAATTTTTTTCAAACAACATACGTAAGTTTTCTGTTTTTATTTTTGTGACTTAAAAAATTTTTTACGAATTTAGCATAAAAAATATCAACACTATGAATGTAGGAGATAAAATCCCTGAAATATTGGGTATCGACCAAGACGGTCGCGAGATAAAAGCGTCTGATTTCGCCGGACGTAAACTGGTGCTCTACAGCTATCCGAAAGCAAATACAAGCGGCTGCACTGCAGAGGCCAGCTCACTTGAGGAGCATAAACAGGAACTTGCCGACGCCGGCTACAGTATCGTTGGAGTAAGTAAAGACAAGGTTGCGGCCCAACGTAAGTTTGCCGACGCCCACAACCTGTCGTTCCCTCTGATTGCCGACACCGAGACAACTCTGCTTCAGGAGCTTGGCTGCTGGGGAGAGAAAGTGGCATGCGGGCGTCGCACCGTAGGTATCATACGCACCACATATCTGGTGGATGAAAACGGAGTGATCACCCATATCTTCGGCCCGAAGGATATAAAGACGAAGATCCATGCCGAGCAGATTCTCAACTATATAAACGGTAGCAATTGAGCGCGATCTGGATAAGCATAGCCGGTATCTTCGGCGCCTCTGTGCTTGGCTCTGCGTTGGGTTTCGGCATAAAGGCTCTTCCGCATAAATGGAACGACGCCTTGCTGGGTTATTGCGCCGGTGTCATGCTTGCGGCCTCGACTCTCGGTCTTATCGTGCCGGGCTTCGAGGCTTCGCCCTCATCGATGTGGTGGCTGGTGGCAGTGGTTGTGGTAGGTGGAGCGATGTTTCTCAATGTGCTCGACCTTGCCACACCTCATCTCCATCATATCACCGGCCTTGACCCCGAGGAACACCACCGCAATTCATCTCTGAGCAAGGTCTTGCTGTTTGTGATGGCCATAGCCCTGCATAAATTCCCCGAGGGTATGGCTGCCGGCGTAAGTATGGCAGACACCGGCGACCAAGCCGTGGAGTGGACTGTGTCGATAGCCATCGCCGTTCAGAACATCCCGGAGGGTATGGTTATCATAGCTCCGTTGCTCGTTGCAGGTGTTTCACGCGCGCGTACGTTTATAATAGCGCTGGCGATAGCATTGCTTGAGGCTCTCGGCGTAGGGGCCGGCTACGGACTGGGCTATCTTTTCAATCCGCTCCTGCCATATTTGCTCGCTTTTGCCGGCGGTGCAATGCTATATGTTACTTCCGATGAGATGATTCCCGAGACACATGCCCACGGCTATCAGAAGCAGGCTACTTACGCATTGCTTCTCGGATTTATAACTCTTGTTATTCTCGATCTTGCACTTGCAGAAACATAAAAAATGCCAAAATACGCTCCGAAAATTGATTTATAAAAATTTAAGTGTTAATTTTGCAACTTGAAATCACATTTTGGCGTTTCATCTATCAGAATAACTCATTAAGAACATCATAACTAATGGAAGTAACATTCGAAAAAACAGGCGAACTTGAAGGCGTCGTTGTTGTCAACCTCGTAGAGGACGATTACAGCGCACGAGTAAAGAAAGAGCTCAAAGAAATCGGACAGAAAAAACAGATTCCCGGATTCCGTCCCGGTCACATTGATATGGCACAGCTCAAAAAGCGCTTTGGCAAAGAAGTCAAGGCTCATGTGCTCAACGAAGTGGCTTCTGACGCCGTGTTCAAATATATCGAAGACAACAAACTCGATCTTCTCGGTCAACCTCTGCCTCTCGTAGAGGGCGAATTCGACCTCGACAACACCGACTTCACTTTCAAATATGAAATCGGTCTTGCTCCGGAGCTCGATATGAAATTTGACGACAACGTAGAGCTTGACTACTACAATATCGCCGTTTCAGACGATATGATCAACGAGCAGGACAAAGCTATCCGCGCTCAGGCCGGCGAGCAGGTTCCCGCACAGGAGTATGCTGAGCGTGCTCTCGTGAAAGGCGTAATCAAACAGCTCGACGCCGAAGGCAATCTGAAAGAAGACGGTATCGTTGTTGAAGACGGTATCCTCGCTCCTTTCACCTTCAAATCAAAAGAGCAGGCCGATAAGTTCGAAGGCACAAAGGCAGGCGACACTGTAGTGTTCGACGCTTTCGCCACTTGCGACGGCAACGAAGCTGAAATCGCTTCCATGCTTCACATCGACCGCGATAAAGTAGAGGAAGCCCGCGGTAACTTCCAGATCGTTATCAGCGAGTATATCGTCAACAAACCCGCCGAGCTCGGTCAGGAACTCTACGACAAAGTATTCGGTGCCGACACCGTTCACAACGAAGAAGAATATCGTCAGCGTATCAGCGAGATGATCGCGCAGGCTCTTGCTCCCAACAGCCGTCAGCTCTTCGCCCGTATGGCCGAGGACTATCTGATGGAGACATACGGCGCAGGCATGCAGCTCCCCCTCGAATTCCTCAAGAAATTCATGGCCCGCACCAACAGCGAGCTTAAGGCTGAGGATGTCGCAGGTGAACTCGAGCGCGCAGTACCCGGTATCAAATGGGAAATCATCGAGAACAAGGCTGCCGAGAAACTTGAGGTCAAAGTTACCGAAGATGATGTCAAGGCTTTCGCCCGCTCGCTCGCTATCCAGCAGCTCCAGAGCTACGGTATGGCTCACATGGCCGACCAGATGGCAGATATGCTCGCCGAAAATATCCTCAAGGATAAAGACCAGCGTCAGCGTATCATCCGTCAGGCTTTCAACGGCAAGCTCATCAACACCATCCACAACTCTATCGAGCTTAACGAGAAAACCGTCAGCCTTGAAGAGTTCCGTGCTCTCGTTGATACCCTCAACAACGCTTCAGGCGCTGCTGTGGCTGCCGAAGAGTAAGCTCAGGAAATTTAACTTCTACGAGCCCTGCGAGTTTTCGCGGGGCTTTTTTGTCAATTAAAGAAATTTTTCTCCAAATTGTTTCGCTTTTCTCAAATTAAATTCTTAAATTTGCTGAAAATTTAACAATAGTCCTTTATAAACCAATTTCCATGATCAATCGATTTATCCTCAATGAGGTATCGTATTTCGGCCCGGGTGCTCGCAAGATGCTCCCCGAAGCTATCGGCCGTATGGGTGTTAAAAAAGCTCTCGTAGTCACCGATCCCGGCCTTATCAAATTCGGTGTGGCCAAAATGGTGACCGACGTTCTTGAAGAAGCCGGTATTCCTTTCGACATCTTCAGCGACATCAAGCCCAATCCTACCGTTTCTAACGTAACAAACGGTATCGACGCTTTCCGCAAAGCAGGTGCCGACTTTATTGTAGCTATCGGTGGCGGTTCGTCGATTGATACAGCCAAAGGTATTGGTATTGTTATCAACAACCCCGACTTTGCCGACATTGTATCTCTCGAAGGCTGCGCTCCCACCAAGCACAGAAGTGTGCCTATCATCGCTCTGCCGACAACTGCCGGCACTGCAGCCGAGACCACTATCAACTACGTGATTATCGATGAGGAGAAACAGAAGAAGATGGTATGCGTTGACCCCAACGATATCCCCGCAGTAGCCATCATCGACGCCGAGCTGATGTATAGCCTCCCCAAGAGCCTTACCGCCGCTACCGGTATGGACGCCCTCACACACGCTATCGAAGGCTATATCACCAAAGCCGCATGGGAGATGTCTGACATGTTCGAGATCGAGGCTGTGAAAATGATCGCACACTATCTGCCCATTGCGGTAGAGGAGCCCAAAAATGCCGACGCCCGCAATGGTATGGCTGTGGCCCAGTATATCGCAGGTATGGCATTCAGTAATGTGGGTCTTGGCCTCGTGCATGGTATGGCTCACCCGATGGGTTCGCTTTTCGATGTTCCTCACGGTGTAGCCAACGCTCTTCTGTTGCCTACAATCATGCGCTTCAACAAAGAGAAGTGCCTTGACAAATATCCCGCTATCGCACGCGCCATGGGCGTTGACACCGAGGGTATGACAGCCGAACAGGCTTCCGATGCCGCTTGCGACGCTGTGCAGGCTCTTGCCCTTAAAGTTGGTATTCCCCAGCACATGTCGGAGCTCGGTATCACCGAAAACGATATTCCCCGTCTTGCCGAGCAGGCTCTTGCCGACGTCTGCACTCCGGGCAACCCCCGCGAGGTGACTCTTGAGCAGATCAAGGAGCTCTACAAATCAGTACTCTGATAAAAATATTCAATCTCACTCCGAGGCATTATGAGCAACGGCTCATAATGCCTCGGATTTTTTTATTTGTTGCAAATTAAGCATTTGCAGGGGCGATGAAACAAAAAACACAATAAATGAAACGTAAGAGCATGCTTTTTTAATGGATCGGTAAGTAATTTTGCGCAAAATCTTTTTCACCTACCGACCATCATGAAACATCAATTTCTTGCCGTCGATTTCGGAGCTACCAGCGGGCGCACTGTGCTCGCTACCGTAACCGACGAACAAGTGTCAATGGAAGAGCTTACCCGTTTTGGCCACGATATCGTCAGCATGGGTAAGCACCTCTATTGGGACTTTCCTCACCTATATAATGAAATCGAACGCGCCCTCTCGCTGCTTGCTGCAAAAGGTATTACTCCCACTTCAATAGGCATAGACACTTGGGGTGTGGATATAGTTTGCTTCGGCGCCGACGGCCTCCCGCTTGCAAATCCGTTCAGCTATCGCGATTCTCATACAACTGATGAACCGGTGCGCTATTTTCATGAATGTATGCCGGCCGACAAGGTCTATGATCTCACCGGCATTCAGGTCATGAATTTCAATACTCTCTTCCAACTGTCTGCCATGAGGCGCGACGCCAACTCATCGCTCGCTGCCGCCAAGAGGATTATGTTCCTCCCCGACGCCCTCAGCTATCTGCTGAGCGGTATTGAGGTGACAGAATATACCATCGCTTCAACATCGCAGCTTCTAAACCCCAACACACGCCGTATCGAACCCGCTTTGCTCGATACTCTCGGTCTTGACGCCAATATTTTCCCTCCCATGATCATGCCTGCCACGGCAATCGGACGCCTCACTCCTGAGGTGAGCCGCCGCACAGGTATGGCTCAGATTCCGGTGATTGCTGTTGCCGGTCATGATACAGCCTCGGCCGTAGCAGCGGTGCCTGCGTCGGGCGAAGGGTTCGCATATCTCAGCAGCGGCACATGGAGCCTTATGGGTATTGAGGTGCGCAAACCTATCATCAACGACGACAGCTGTGTGGCGAACTTCACAAACGAAGGCGGCGTAGACGGCACAACACGATTCCTCAAGAATATCTGCGGCATGTGGCTGCTCGAATGTTGCCGCAACGAATGGGAGCAGCAAGGCCTGCCTACCGACTTCGATACGCTCTTCTCGCAGTTCGACGCCGTGGCCGACCCTATGCGCTCTATAATATTCCCCGACGCTGCCGAGTTTGCAAGCCCGGTGTCGATGTTGGACGCTATCCGCACCTATTGCCGCAACTCAAATCAGCCTGTGCCGGAGACTCAGGGCGAGTTCACAGCATGTATTCTTACAAGTCTTGCCCTGCGCTACCGTCAAGTCATGGGTATGCTCACACGCTTCTCACCCTTCCCCATCGAACGTCTCCACATTATCGGCGGCGGCTCGCGTAATGTGCGCCTCAATCAGATGACAGCCGATGTGCTCGGTATGCCCGTTGTAGCCGGTCCGGTAGAGTGTACCGCTCTTGGCAATGTAATGCTTCAGGCCAAGGCAGCCGGTGTGGTTACTTCACTTGAGCAAATGCGTCAGGTTATCCGCAAATCAGTTGAGCTCAAGGAATTTACTCCCAAGTCTGACCGCAAAGAAGCTTGGGATGAAGCATACAACCGATTCCTCGTTTTACCAAAATAAACTCTTTAACTATTATATACCAATGAAAGAAGAACAGATCAAACAGGCATACGAGATTGCCCGTGACCGCTATGCCG
>OFFB01000968.1_pt1 | contig 20431 bp, 17 predicted proteins | sample 1521281 | NCBI WGS metagenome assembly OFFB01 (sample SAMEA3504109, study PRJEB24116) | mouse gut metagenome | biome: mouse gut; feature: mouse-associated habitat; material: faeces | place: Denmark | collected 2011
TTGGCAATTTTTATTCAAAAAAAAGAAGAATTTTTGAAAATCTCAAAAATTCTTCTTTTTTCGTTATGCTTTAGCCATTTTTATGCTAACAACTTACTGATTTCTTCTTGCCAATCTGTTTCTCCTTCCAAATCAAAACAAATTCTGTACACATGACCTTGATAGATAAACTTAGTAAAAGTTTTATATAAATATATTTCTTCATCAAACTTTGTATTATAATTTATTTTAACACCATTAATTATAATTTCACTAGATAGTGATTCATAGTTAGACAAAAATTCAAAAATATAATTATCTTTTAGTTCCACAAATAATTTAATTTGTTCATAAGTATCAAGTAAAATCACATCTTGACTCAATAAAACATCTGAGCCATTATCTGTATAAATTGTTACAACTTCATCAACATCTTGATAATTTTTAAAATACAAAATATTTATATTTTTATCTTCATTATATTTTTCAACTGAAACATATTTATAATCATTATCTTCAGAATATGAATAATGAATTGGTGGCTCTAATGGATTGTTTGGTTTTGATAAAGTTATTCCAAGAAAAATACCTAAACTTATTAATATAAGCAAACAACATATTGTTGCTGTAATGATTAATTGCTGTTTTCTATTATCAACTGCTTTTACTTCGCAGGCGTCATTCCAATGAGTTTCTTCCTTTGCTTTGTGCAAAATTTCATAGTTTATCTCTTGTTTATTGTCATCTTGCTTTTCTATAAGTTTTGCTAATTTTCTTTTTGTAAACATTTTAATATATCTCCACTCCTACCACATCATTTACAATCGTATCTTCCAACCAAATATAACCACTATTAAATTGTCTTATTCCACTGCTAACACTTAAATATGTATCCGTCCTAATTACGTTATTACCATTATAGTACCTAACTTTTTTTATACCATTTGCAATAAGTATATGATTAGCATTATACTCCGTGGTTGTCATAGTTAGGTTTGTATCCCCTATTTCCAAATTTGTTACTAAATTTGACATTGTAATAAACAATGCAACAGGTTTGCCATTTTTAAAACTATTAGCTATTGCATTGTAATCAATACTGCTACCTTGCCCATAGCCCCTATACGTTATATTATATCCTTTATCAACCACATATTCATTCAAACCATTTTTAAATTGCTCTTCTGTTGCACCTGCTCCCGTTGTGTTAACTTTCATACGAAAATACAAGTCATTCATAAGGTTTTGTATGTTTGAATCGATTGGCTTATAAACAATATTTCCACCTCTTTTTATAAAAGAAGCATAATTTGGTATAATATTTTCAAGTGTAATATCATAATAACCAACTATAATTCCACCTGCCACTGCTGCACAACTATTATTCAAGCTTGAATATCTATCATAATAATTTGGTGTCTTTGGCGACATTGTTGTATCTATAAGCACTTCTTTTCTTGTATAATTCAAAGTCTCATTTCTAGCAGAAAATAAAGATGGTCGAATCTCTGAGTTATAATATATTTCTCCTGCTTCTTCTGCTGATACTTCTAATGGCATAAATGCAAAACCAATTACAAAAGCAATCATAATTACTACAATACTTAGTGTTACTACATATAATTTTTTTGTGTTCATATCCTAGCCTCCACTATATATACGAACAACTTTGCAATTTTTATTCAATTTTGATAAAAATTTTTCATTTTTTTATAAATTCGTGTTCTTTGCGTATATATTGTAGCTATAGGGACATTATCCATTTCTGCTATTTCTTTAATTGTATATCCTTCCCAAAACATACGATATAACAATTCTTTTTCTTTATCATTTAGTATTGACATTAATTCTTCAACAATTAGTGTTTTTAACGGCTGAAAACTTTTGTCTTCAATTTCATAATAACTATTACTTATATATTCTACTTTTATATCCTTTTTGTTTTCATCTATTGCTAAATTTTTTATGATTGTATACATCCAATTATATCCATTCTTTTTTATATCGAATCTACTTGCTTTCAACAAAATTTTTTTATATAGTTCAAGCAAAACATCTTCAACACTATTCTTATTCTTCAAATAGTATTTTGCAATGCTTTCCATATTTTTATATGTATATTCAAACAATTTATCAAAGGCATGCTCATTTCCATTTGCAACCTGCTTGATATAATGATTTATTTTTTTATAATCTAATTGTTTCAAAAAATCTTATCCTTTGCCAAAGGCTATTAAATATAAAAATATTATATCTTACTTGCCACAGTATGTCAAGATTTTATTAAAAATCGTAATAAGCATATAAAAGGAAACTTGAAAATATAAATTTTATAAAACAAAACTACTGATTTAAACTCAGTAGTTTTTGTTTTTACCCCCGATTTTCAATTAATTTTTTTAAAACGCCTTTTAAATTTAAAATCATTTAAATAACTTCTTTCATAGGTGTTGTTTTATTTTAGAGCATTGTAACTTTTAAGTTGCATTTAAAAACTAATCAATGTCTAATGTTTCAATATCAAAAAGTGGGCTATCAAAAAACTCGCTAACAGACATTTCTAAAGCTGTAAAAATTGTAATTAAAGTTATTAAATTTATGCTTTTATATCTATTATAAATTAATGATGTAAAAGTACCTTTTATAAGCCTGAAGATAATTGTAATTTATACAAAGAAATCCCCTTTTCTGCGACAATTTCTATAATTTTTTCACTTACTGCTTTTGATATTGTCATATCTGCTCCTATGTTTTGTGGTTATGTTTAACATAGTCATTTATAAATATAATGAATATTGATATTTTAAACCCTACACTTATTTGTTAAGCATTGTATCAATAGTTAAATATTTTAGTAGCAATTTTGCCATAAACTCATTGCTCTCGTTCATTCCACTTTCAACCCATCTATAAATTACTGCTAATATACCATTATTTATAAATGTTGTATCATATTCATCTACTTCAAAATTTGTGTACAAATATTGGTGGCTTAAACGCAATAATTCTTCATCTAAATTCATTTTATGCATAAGCACAAATGCTTCGCTATTTACCCTAAAATATTCAAACAACTTTACAAAATTTTCAAACTCGTAACCAAGCTCCAAATTTAAACTACTGTGCCAATTTATAATCAAATTATTTACTTTTTGTATTACAATATCTTCCTTAGATGAAAAATGTCTATAAAAAGTACTACGGTTATAGCCGGCTTTTTTACATATTTGTTTGATATTTATCTCATTAATGTCACAGGAATTGCTTAAAGAAATCAAAGCATCGTAAAAACACTCCTGAGAAAAATTTTTTGTTGACATTAGCAACACACTCCCTTTATTTGTCGCAAAATATAACCGGCAAATGTATTTTTATAAATTGTACTATTGACTAAAAAAGTAATTTTATGATATTATTTACTCATAGACATTTAGTTTTATTATAATTATTATATCATTTTTATAGCTAAATGTCAAAAATAACAAGTAAAATTTTTGCAAAGGAGAAATCATGAAAATTGCCATGACAGGTGTTAGTGGTAATATGGGCAGTGAGGCGCTTAAACAAACGTTTGAACTGCCTAATGTGGAATTTATTCGCATTATATTACGAAACACGAACAAAAACCAAAAACTAGCAAAAAGATTAAAAAAACTTTATAAAAATAAAATAGATATAATTTTCAGCTCAATCGACAATCAAGAGGCTTGCGAGCAGTTGGTCACTAATGTAGATTATGTTTTGCACATGGCGGCAGTTATTCCGCCACTATCCGACAACTCCCCTCAACGCAGTTATGACTGCAACAGGTGTGGTACAGTCGCTTTGGTTAACGCTATCAAAAAGCAAAACCCTATGGTAAAATACATACATATTTCTACCATTGCAGTATATGGTAACCGAAACGAAAAACACCCCTTTGGACGTGTAGGAGACCCGTTACTTATCAGTCCGTTCGATGCGTATGCAAAAGACAAGTTGTACGCAGAGAGATATGTTTTGGACGCACAACTTGAAAATTGGGTAGTACTTCGTCAAACGGCAATGCTACATCCTAACTTGTTTAAGGACAATATTGCCGATGGTTTAATGTTTCATACGGCATTAAACTCTCCGCTTGAATGGGTTACTGCACGAGACAGTGGTTATCTTATCAAAAACATTTTTTTAAGAGACAGTGCCAACGAAATATCCGACTTTTGGCATAAAATTTACAATATCGGCGGCGGATATAACGGCCGTTGTACCGGTTACGATACAATGAATGACGGATTTGGAATAATAGGCGGCAATATTGAAAAGTTTTTTAAGCCTTACCATTTTTCCGCACGCAACTTTCATGGCATTTGGATGTCAGACGGAGACAAATTGAACGAATTGTTCGGCTATCAACGTGACGGCGGACACAAACAATTTTGGCTTGATGTGGCAAAAGACCACCCTATATTTGTTTTAGGTAAGATTGTCCCTAAATTTTTATTAAATTTATTTTTATTCAATCGCTTGATAAATGACGAAAACTCTCCTACTACTTGGGTTAAAAATAAAGATTTACCTAAAGTCAAAGCATATTTTAACGGCATGGATGCAGCAAAAAGCATTTCCGGTAATTGGAAAGACATAAAGCTGCTTTGCAAAAACGATTTTGGCGATTTTGACAAATTGCGTGCTGCGACTTCCGAAAACCTTTTGTCGCACGGATATGACGAAAGCAAAAAACTTTGCGAACTTACTCTTGAAGATTTACAAAAGGCAGCTGAGTTCCGCGGTGGCAAGTGCTTAGCGGATAAAAAGCCTGAAAATGAGTATATTAAAATAAAGTGGCAATGCTCGGAGGGGCATGTATTTGAAAGTTCGATTTACACTGTACTAGGTGGTGGACATTGGTGCCCTGCTTGCACTATGCCGGAAAATCCGATTTGTTGGAGATTTGATATATTAGCTAAAAAAAGTCCGTTTATTGCACAACTATGGTACGATTCACACGATAAAGACGAAGATTGTTTATACTTTATCGACGAGCAAGGTAATCAACAGATTAAAAAGGATACAATATGAAAATAGGTTTTTTTGCCTTTACGGGGACAGGCAATACTTTAAGAGTATGCAAAATACTTGCAAAGGAACTTGAGCAAAATGAATTGGTATGCGATATCAAACTTATAAAACAAGTTACCGACTTGCAAGTGATAAATGACTACGATAAAATTATTATCGCCTACCCTGTACACGGCTTTAATACACCAATGCCTATGCTCGACTTTATAAAAAGCTTGCCAAACAGCACTAATAAAAAATGTGTATATATTGTAAGAGTTTCAGGCGAGCCGTTGAGCATAAATCACGCTGCAAGCATTGTGCCAAAACGAATACTAAAATCTAAAGGCTACAAAGTAATGGGCGAATTTGCCTATGTTATGCCTTACAATATTATTTTTCGTCATACGGATAATATGGCTGCCCGTATGGAAAATGCAGCTAGGCTAAGAGCCAAAAAGGATACTCAAACAATTATTAATAACGACGTGAAATTGTTTAAAAACAACATGTTTAACAGGCTTGTTTCCTTTATATGCAAGATTGAACACCCTGCAATGCCAATGTTCGGTAAACACTATAAAGTAACAGACTTGTGCTCATCCTGTGGTGTGTGCGAAAAGGTTTGTCCCGTAGGCAATATAACACTAAAGGACGGGAAACCTGTTTTTGGCAAACATTGCGTAGGTTGTATGGGGTGCTCATTCCATTGCCCTCACGATGCAATTCGCATTGCAATGCTTGACGGCTGGAGGGTAAATGGTGCTTACAACTTTAACACAACCCCTGCTACTGATGATGAGGTATGTAACTATTGCAAAAAATCTTATTTAAAATATTTCCATGACTCCGAGGACACAGCTTGCGATAAAAAGTAAAACTACAAATATTAAAGCCATTTTTAAAGATACAAAAATATACATTATTAATTGCTCAAATGTTTGAGGCATATTTTCGCAAATACTATCTATTAATGACAATATGTAATAAATATGTTATAAAATCATATTTACTTTATTAATAACTCATAATAATAAAAAAACACCCTAAAGGGTGTTTTTTTAGTGTCTGTAAAAGTTATTTTACATGTTTGGAGTAAAGCCCTTACCATCTGTGGCGTCTTTAATTCTGCCGACTTCGGTATTATCGCACTTTCTGCATTGCAATTCCGACAATGGATTTTTTGCAGTTTCAAAACGATAATCTTCCCCAAACTTTTTGATATACTCGTCAATCACTATATGTGACGGAGTATTGTCAACCGTTGGATTGATAATCGCTTGATATTTAAAGAAGTCGCTGTCTTTTGCAAGACCATTTATATTTTCATACTCCTCCAATACGGAAGTAAATTGAGCAGTATTTTTGATTATATTTCTTACATAATCGATATTCTCGTGTAAAGAAAGCGGTGCCGGGAACTCTGCATTCGGTATAACTTGCTGCCAAGTTTTGTTTTCATGCTTTTGCAATAGTTTTGCAGCCTCGTGTAAATGTGCGATTTCGATTGCAAGGTTTTCCTCCCATAACGCTTTAATACGTTTATCCGTTTCCGTCATCATACAAGACCAATACAAATAACACTCTACATACTCATGCCACAAATTCATTTCAAACCAACTGCCGTTGGCATCCATCAAATCTTCGTATTGAGTTACGTGCTCCTCTTCCACAAGTGCGATTTCCTCGTACAACTTACGGGTCAAATCATCCGTTGCCAAAGTAGAGATATTCATATAGTAGTTCATTGTTTGTTGCTCTGCTGCTGTAATTATCATTGTCCCCAATATAGTTTGTAAATCAGCAGTTTTGGAATTAATGCCACGTCTTACATTATCTTTAGGGAATCTGTGATGCGAGATTGTAGGTCTTGCAGGCATAATCTCCGTATACTTGCCTACCAATCTTTCGGCAATCACACCTTGATTCATATAAAGTAAATCAGAATATCTATACAAATGGTCAAAGTCCTCAAGCAATGCAAAATCCAAAGCTTTTTTTACGTAAAAGTCTTTTTCTCTTTTTGCAAGCTCCGCAGTAAGGTCGACTGCAAGTTGTTCGTAGCCGATAGTTTGCTCAAGTTGAGTTTCGTCGGCAGGCTTTAGCAACGAAATTTTTAATTGTTGTTGTTTTTCTTGTGCTCTTACTACGGCTAAATCTCTGCGGATATCCGTACAAGCAACATGTCTTGAAAATTGGTGTGAAAACCAATTTGCTTCAAATTCGGTACCGTTCATCAAAATAATACGTGTTTTTGTATAAGGGTCAACATCATTTTTATTGTATGACTTTGGATATAACCCTTTCCAATTTTCAAACGCATTGATTAACGAAATCGGTTTTTCATTAAATGGATTCATATTTTTCTCCTTTCAAATATTTTTTTAATATACTTATATTTTTCCCAAAATACTTTAATAAATACGATAAACACTCTAATTAATAAAATTTAATCACATTTATATTTCCCAAAAATACCAAAATACCCACGAAAATCGGGGTATTAGATAAAATTGATTGATTATTTTTAATTTTTATATTAATTTTTTTAATAATTAGTGATTTGTTACATGATTAATGCTACAATTATAAAAAAGGAGATAATATAATAGATAGCACGCGAATACAAAAAAAACATTTCCACGGAAATTAAGTTAAGCAGAATGTCGCAAATAAAATTGGCAATTTCTTTAATTGTTTCCAAAACAACTATATCAAGATATAAAACGGTGATTGTTTTTCGTCATTAAATGTTTTTGCTTATTTATGTTACGTTTTGGATTTAGATGCAAACTAAATACTTTGTATCAACAAAAAATAATGCACCTAAAAAGTGCATTATTTTTTGTTTTATTACTAAATTTTATTAGAATATCTTATTTAAATTTATCTAGGCTTGATTGCAAATTAAAGCTTTTTGATAAGTTTTAAATCAATCCTACCCTTGTCGTCTATTTTGATAACTTTTACCAAAACTTTATCGTCGATATTTACAACGTCGGTAACTTTTTCCACTCTTTCTTTAGCAAGTTTGCTGATATGAATCATACCATCTTTGCCGGGAGCTATTTCAACAAAAGCACCAAAGTCCATAATTCTTACAACAGCACCCTCGATTTCGTCGCCTACTTCAGGGTCTTTTGCAATAGCCAAAACGATTTTCTTAGCTTTTTCTGCCATTTGCTCGTCATTGCTTGCGATAAATACAGTACCATTATCGCTAATATCAATTTTAACGCCTGTATCCTCGATAATCTTGTTGATTACTTTACCGCCACTGCCGATAACTTCACGAATCTTGTCAGGGTCGATATCAAAAGATATAATCTTTGGAGCATATTTGGATAGTTTTTCGTTTGCTTTTGGAAGAACTGCAAGCATTTTACCCAAAATTTCAAGTCTTCCCTCTCTAGCTTGAGCCAAAGCGGTACGCAAAATTTGCTCGTTGATACCTTTTATCTTAATATCCATTTGGATTGCTGTAATACCGGCCTCGGTACCTGCAACCTTAAAGTCCATATCTCCAAGGAAATCTTCCAATCCTTGAATATCTGTTAAAATTTTAACATTGCTTTTGTCAGGAGTACTGATTAAACCCATTGCTACACCTGCTACAGGAGCTTTGATAGGTACACCTGCATCCATCAATGCCAATGTGCTACCGCAAACGCTTGCTTGAGATGTTGAGCCGTTAGAACTTAAAACCTCACTTACTGTACGGATAGCGTATGGGAATACCTCTTCACTTGGAAGTACAGGCTCCAAAGCTCTTTCTGCCAATGCCCCGTGACCGATTTCACGACGACCAGGGCTCTTTGCAGGTTTTGCCTCGCCAACGCTATAGCCAGGGAAATTATAATGATGGATATATCTCTTAAATACTTCGTCATCCAACCCTTCCAATTTTTGCACTTCACTTATAGTACCCAAAGTTGCTGTAGTCAAAACTTGAGTTTGTCCACGTGTGAACACACCGCTGCCATGTACTCTTGGCAAAATGCCGTGCTCACACCAAATTGGTCTGATTTCCTTTAATGTTCTGCCGTCAGGACGAATGCCTTTGTCCAAAATTTTAGCACGAACTTTTTCCTTTTTCATATTATAAAGCACTTCTGCAATATCTTTTTTGCCATCAGGGAAAATCTCCGCAAAGTGAGCAAATACATCTTGTTCCAAAGCCTCTTCCAATTTTTCACGTGCTTGTCTGTTAAACTCTTCCAAAGCTTTATCCATCATATCGTTTGCGTAAGCTCTTACTTGCTCTTCGATAGCGGAGTCTGCATGGTAAATGTTAGGAACTATTTTTTCTTTACCGATTTCTGCTTGAATACCCTCGATAAATGCAACGATTTTCTTAATCTCTTCGTGCCCGAACAAGATTGCACCAATCATTTCCTCTTCAGTAAGCTCGTTAGCGCCTGCCTCAACCATCAAAATAGCGTCCTTTGTACCGCTCAAGCTCAAGTGAAGTCTGCTCTTTTCTCTTTGTTCTGCACTTGGATTGATAATGTACTCGCCATCGATATATCCCACAACAACAGAGCCTGTAGGTCCTGCAAAAGGAATATCCGAAATAGAAAGTGCAACTGAGCTACCAATCATAGCATAAATTTCAGGTGGAACGTCAGGATTTACCGATAGGCAAGTTGCAACAACGGATACATCATTATAAAAGCCCTTAGGGAACAAAGGTCTTAAAGGTCTGTCAATCAAACGGCAAACAAGAATACCTTTATCGCTTGGACGGCCCTCTCTCTTTTTAAAGCCACCGGGTATTTTGCCGACAGAATACATTTTCTCTTCGTAATCAACGTTCAAAGGGAAAAAGTCAACGCCGTCTCTTGGCTCTTTTGACATGGTAGCGTTAACCATTACCACAGTTTCCTCGCACTTTACAAAGCAAGTACCATTTGTCATACCGCAATATGCACCTGTTTCTACCTCAACTTCTCTTCCGCCTATTGTAGTTTTGTAAATTTTTCTATCTATCATTTTCTCCTCCTATATCTTTGGTCATCCAAAGATTTTCAACCAACCGGTTGATGATATATATAAAATGTTTTTGTTATCGTATTTGTTTATATAATAAAAAATTACCCGAACACTTACTATTCGGGTTATTTTTATTACTTTCTTAGGTTTAATTTAGCGATAACTGCTCTGTATCTTTCGATATCCTTATTTTTTAGATAAGTAAGCAAGTTTCTTCTTTTACCTACCATTTGCAACAAACCGCGACGGCTGTGGTGGTCCTTTTTGTGCACTGCAAAGTGTGCTTTTAAAGTTTCGATTCTTGCAGTTAGCAAAGCAATTTGAACTTCAGGAGAACCTGTGTCGCCTTCCGATTGAGCAAATTTCTCAATAATCTCTTGTTTAGTAAGTTTTGTTAAATCTTCCATTTTTAATCTCCTAATAAATATTTATTCCTAAAACCAAGTAAATCATCGGAGTGTTGATAAACATAGTCAAAGGTACTATCTAATCATAACATAATTTTTTTTGAGTGTAAACTGATTTTTGGTATTTTTATCTAATTTATTTTATATTTTTTAATTTTTGTATAAAAGCTCGCCTATTAAGACATTATTTGACTAAAAATTAGGTCGCTCAATCTTATTTGAAAAAGTTTTCCTTATCTGCCAATATTTTTTCTTCCCTTTCCAAATATACATCTATGCCTTTAGGGTTTGCTAGCCTTTCCAATCTGTTTTGCTCGCTCCAAACTCTTTTGGATATCGCCCCTGCACCGCAAGCAATTATGCTATGTGTTTCCTCCATAATGTCAATATTATATATACAAGCTTTATTTTGTTTTGCGTAACCTGTATTTTCCAAATTACCGCTCATATATTTTTGTCTGTACATATAGTATGGCTCAAAACCATTCGAAATAATTGCATTTCTTGAGTACTCAATCATTTTTTCGGGCAACAATTCGATTTTGTTGTCATACTCTTGGAGTTTCAAATTGCTACCTTTTTTAATTGCAAGTGTATGTATAGTAATATTTTCGGGATTGAGTGCGATTGCTTGGTCGACGGAATATTTAAAATCCTCAAAACTCTCGTTTGGCAACATTGCAATCAAATCCATATTTATATCAAAATCGAACTCTCTTGCCATATCATAAACTTTAAAAATATCTTGTTTAGTATGATTCCGTCCTATCAAAGCTAAGGTTTTATCGTTAAAAGTCTGCGGGTTAATACTTATTCTTGTAACTCCATTGTCAGACATAATCTTTAGTTTTTCTTTACTTATCGTGTCAGGTCTGCCTGCCTCCACGGTAAACTCTTTGCATTTGATTTTGCCAAGTTCCGCGATTATTTGTTCAAAATCTTTCTCGCACAAACTTGTAGGTGTACCTCCTCCCACATAAATCGAACGCACTTGTACCCCTAAAATTTCAACCAAAGCTACACTGTGCTTTATCTCCCTTACAACTTGTCCGACATAAGGGGCAAGCCATTTTTTTATTTTTCCGAGTTCCGCGGAAATAAACGAACAATAGCTACACCTTGATACACAAATAGGGATATTTACAAAAAAATCAACTTGTTTGTCATTGTGTGAGTATATACCTTTTTGATTATCGCAAATCCTTTCTATCCAATCCGCACCTTGTTGCGGCACACGCAAATACTCCTTAAAATAATTTTTTGCATCCTTGCCACTCTCCGTAAGTTCGTGATAAAGTTTGGTCGGTCTTATACCTGTAAGCGAGCCGTAAGGCAACCTTTTGCCCGTGCACTCTGCAAGCAAGTCGTAAAGCATTATTTTTGCAAGCCTTTTTAACTCGCTTTTTTGCTTTATCGGAGGCAGATTTTGTATTTCGCACCGATTTTCGATGGTTTTTTGATTAAATTTTAAAGCTACAGTATCATTATCTATCTCAATATAAACAATATTTTTCTGCTCATTTTCGTCTATTGCGACCAATGGGGAAAACGCCCTCACAACATCCATCAAATCGGGTAAAAACTCGCTGTTTGTAACTACTTTCAGCTCCATAAAATCATATTTCCTTCTCTTTCGTAATCCATAGTAGTACTATCGCCGTGTCCCGGATAAACAACATAATCGCCGTTTAGTCCAAACAATTTTACGATTATGGAATTTTTTAAATCGTTAAAAGAACTATCCTCAAAATCATATCTGCCGTAGCTACTCAAAAACAATGTGTCGCCTGAAAACACCACATTTTTTATAACATAACAAACTCCGCCCGAAGAATGTCCCGGAGTATGAATGACTTTAAATTGCAAATCATCAAAATTCAAAACATCCCCGTCATCTACAAAATTACTGCAAGAGAAAGGCTCTATTCTAAACCTTTTTAACCAATCAAGCATAACCTCGCCCATGCATTTAGGGTTGTCCAACTTGTGGATATAAACAGGCACATGCTCATCCATAAATAGACTTACTCCTTTTATGTGGTCAAAGTGTCCGTGAGTCAACAAAACCGCCAAAACTTGTAAACCATCCTTTTCAACCTCTGCCTTAACTATTTTCGAGGCAGGGTCGATAACTATACATTTACTACCATTTTTTACAATATAGCTGTTGTTTTGCAACCCACCGTTTACTATTTTTTTTACGCTAAAACCGTCAAATTCTGTGTACATTAAGCACTCCTTCAATACCCTTTAATTTACTTATCATTTCGTCAAGCTCGTTTATATTGGTTATTTGCACCCCAATGGTTATTATCGCTTGTAATTTGTCGTCCACTTTTGCATTTACTTGGGTCAAAAGTTTTTTCCTGTTTGCAAAAAAGGTGGTTATATCCACAAGTAAATTGGAACGGTTAATACAAAGTATTTCAAGCGTAGCGGTAAAGTTGCAGGTCATATTTTGTGACCAATCTGCTTCGATAATCCTTTCCGCCTCAATATTTTTCATATTAGGACAATCCGCCCTGTGTATGGAAACACCCCTACCACGACTGACATAGCCTACAATTTTATCCCCCGGTACAGGGTTGCAACAGTGTGATAACCTTATCAAAAAATCGTCATATCCACGAATCAAAACTCCGTTGCCTTTTTTATTGGACATTCTGCTTGCTTTTGTACTACTGATTATCGGTGTAAGATTATCCGCAGACTTTTTAAAGCAGTCAATCAATTTGAATATTATTTTGTTAGTAGTTATATTACCGTAACCTAACTCGGCATAAATATCTTCCATATTACTTGAATTGCCGTAGTGGTTTTTAAAATATTTTATCCACTCCTCGTTATTTAAAAGCTCAGACAGGTTATATCCCCTGTGTTTTGCTTCCCTCTCAAGCATTTCTCTGCCCCGTTTGATATTTTCCTCTCGCATTTCCTTTTTAAAGTATGCACGAATTTTATTGCGTGCACCTGCAGTCGCAACAAATTTCAACCAATCTCTGCTTGGTCCTTTGGATGCGTTGGAAGTTATAACTTCTACAATAGAATTGTTGGAAAGACGTGTGTTTATAGGAACTATTTTGCCGTCTACTTTTATACCTACGCATTTATTTCCTACTTCCGTATGTACGGCATACGCAAAGTCAATGCCCGTAGCACCTTTAGGCAAACTTACTACTTTGCCTTTTGGCGTTATTACAAATACCTCGTCGGGATACAAATCGACTTTTAGCGACTGCAAAAATTCTGCATTGTCCCTCAAGTCCTTTTGAACTTCCATTATGCTTCTTATCCATTGCATACGGTCATCCATAATGCTTTGGTCGGAAGTCAATCTACCCTCTTTATACTTCCAATGGGCGGCGATACCGAACTCTGCTATATCATGCATTTCGTGTGTTCTTATTTGAATTTCAAAAGGAGAGCCGTATTGTGATATAACGGTTGTATGCAACGATTGATAGTTATTTGCCTTTGGCATAGCGATATAATCTTTAAATCTGCCCGGCAAAGGTTTCCACATAGTATGAATAGCACCTAATACGGCGTAGCAGTCTTTTATCGTATTCACGATAATTCTTACTGCTATCAAGTCGTAAATTTGTTCAAACTCTTTACCGCTCTGCATTTTTTTGTAGATACTGTAAAAATGTTTAGGTCTGCCGTTTACTTCTCCTTCCACTTTCATTTCGGCAAGTTTAGCTTGAATATCTTTTACTACATTTTGCACAAACTCTTGTCTTTCCACCTTTTTAGCGGATATTTTTTGTACCAACGCATAGTAATCGTCTGGATTTAAATAGCGCATTGCCAAGTCTTCAAGCTCGCCTTTGATAGTACCCATACCAAGTCTTTCGGCTATAGGAGCGTATATTTCAAGCGTCTCGCGGGAAATTTCCTTTTGCCTGTCACTAGACTTGAAAAGCAATGTCCTCATATTATGCAATCTGTCCGCAAGTTTTATGATAATTACCCTTATATCATCGCTCATTGCAAACAGCATTTTTCTTAAATTTTCGGCTTGCTCGTCTACACTAGACTTAAATTGCAATTTGTTAAGTTTGGTAACGCCGTTGACAAGCATAACCACCGTTTTACCAAAAAGATTTTCAAGTTCTTCCCCCGTATGCGGAGTGTCCTCGATAACATCATGCAAAAAGGCTGCCATAACTGTCTCGTAGTCAAGCCCCATATCAATCAATATCTCGCTTACTGCTACGGGATGTACAAAATAATCCTCACCCGATTGACGTTTTTGCCCTGCGTGTGCCTCTTTTGCAAAATCATAAGCCTTTTTGATTATCTCATATTGCTCTTGTGGATATTGGTTTTTTAACTTATCTAGTATTGCGTCATGCATAAATTAACTCCTTAATCCTTTGATAAATTACACTGTTATCCAAGCTTGTTTTTACTATGCTGTCCACATAAAAACCGCCTTTGGATTTGATTATTTTAAGTTCGTAAAAAACAAACATTGCCATATAAAAAGCTATTGTGTTATTTCCGCCTTGTTTTTCATACTCGCCTAAAAGCTCGGCAAAACTTGTGATTTTTGTTTTTACCGCAAGCAATTTTTTGATTTGAGCAAATATCTTCCTCATCCCGTCAATATCAGGAAACTCGCTTTTTACCATTTGCAAATATTCTTGTGCAATTTTATTTTGCACCATAACTACTTGGGCGTTCATATTAAGCTTATAATAGTCTATTACTCCAAGGCTTGGCAAAGTATCAAGTATAACTATTTTTTTATAGTAAGCCAAATTTTGACTTATATCTAAATCCAATACCAACCTGTTTAAAGGGTTAATACTTGAGGTAACATTGCAATCAATAACTTTTACCTTATCTTTTAGTATTTCTGAATATTTGTCAAATGTGTTTTTAGAGTAAGCAATAAAACAAGTCCCGTACAAATCGTTTTCAACCTCGGACAACACTCCCTCTTCTTCAATATATTTTACATTAAAAACGCTGCTGTCTTCATACTTCGCATAATAGGCATATTTTATTGCAAGATATTTTTCGTTTATGCTGAAATCCGTCCAATCGAAATCGGTATCCTGCACAATGCCTTGAGCGTAAAGCCTATTTGCAAATGTCCTTACACCAAAATCGCAAATCATATTTATATGCTTGCTGCTATTGATATTTTTTAAATTGCCAAACCCGTCAAAATACACCATCTCAACTTGATTATTCTTTGCAAATTTAATGTGTTTTGAGGTAGAAATCCTTGCGAAATTCGGGGTGTTTATACTAATATTGTATTTTACCTTAGGGTTTTCCATGCCATACGGCTCAAGCCTTGAAAGCTCGGAAATACACTCAAAATCTATTTCCTCAATATCACGGCAAATGTCATATTCTACCTTTGGCACAAACAAGTTTTCCTCCAAATTTCTTGCATATTCATTTATTGCAAAACAAAAACTTTCCAAACTTTCTTTTTTACAAGTAACACCGCAAGCCATTGCATGTCCACCAAAAGCCTCCAAAAAACTTTTACAAGCATTTACACATTCGTAAATATTTATCCCGCTTACGCTCCTTGCGGAGCCCTTGTAAAACTCTCCGTCCCCTGTCATTAAAATAGTAGGTCTATTAAATAAATTTGTAATTTTGGCAGCCGCAATGCCTAGCACTCCTGCCTCCCACTTGTCACTTGCAAGCACAATAATGCGGTTATTTACCAAATCGTAACTCTCGAGCATTTGCATGCAGTTTTCCACCAAATCATCTGTGAACTGTTGCCTTTCTATATTATAACTATTTGCCTGTTCTGCCAAGCTTTTTACGTAAAAATAGTCGCTGTCCACAAGCATACTTACCGCTTTTTTACTATCAGACAATCTGCCGATAGCATTAATACGCGGAACAATTTTAAAAGCTACATCCGTGGCTGTAAATTTTTCCTCCGGTTTAACTCCCGCAACTTCTAGCAAAAGTTTGACGGCAAGTCTTGCACGGGAATTTAATATTTCCATACCATAGCTTACTATAATTCGATTATCCCCTTGTAACGGCACAATATCCCCGATAGTAGCAATAGCACATAAATCCATATAGTACATAAGTGCCTTTTTCCCGCCTACGGCTTCGCAAAGCCTTAAAGCAATGCCTGCACCGCACAACTCGTTGAATGTTTCAGTTTTTCGGTCTACTTTAGGGTTAACCACTATACAATCTGGCAAATCTTGAGGTGGCTCGTGATGGTCGGTTACCACAAAGTCTATGCCCAACTCGTTTATCGCATACTCTATATCTTCCTTTGCGGTTATACCACAATCCACAGTTATGATAAGGTCTGGATAAAATGTATCGGCAATTTCCTCTAACGCTTCGCGATTAATGCCGTAGCCTTCTTTTTTTCTGTTTGGGATATAGTAATTTACCTCCACACCAAGCGAAGACAAAAACATATACAAAATTGCTGTACTGCAAACTCCGTCACAGTCATAATCTCCGTAAATCACAATAGTTTCGCCATAGTCTATAGCTTGCTTGATTCTTGAACAAGCTTCACTCATACCGCTATATAAAAAAACAGGAGTCAAATTTTTAATATCCGCTTGTAAAAATGACTGAATACTTGGCAAATCTTCATATCCGCGTATTGCCAAAACTTCGGCTAAATCTCTACCGCAATTTAATAATTCAGCCAATTTATCTATTAAATTTTTATCCACCTTTTTCTTTTGGACAAAATTGCTCATTAAATATACTCCCATACGTTATAAATTTGTAGACTATATATTAAATAATACACCAATTTTCACAATTTTTCAATATATATTGCACAAATATTTTTATATTAGTAAATTTTTTTATAAACTTATTACCAAAAGTTGACTTTAAACATATAATAACAAATGCTGAAATTTATTAAAACCTTGCAAAAGCGCCATTTAACCTCGATTTTCGCAAGGGTTTTTGTTGCAAAATAACAAAACAAGGTCAAATATTTGACCTTGTTTTGTTTGTACTGATTATGCTTTTTTTTAAAAGAATAAATCCATTGTAAGCAATTTATCCACAACATTTCTTACTATTTCCGCATCTGCACTTGTCACATTGCCTTTGTTTATTACCATACTTGCTAGTTTCTTTTCCACGCTCAAACTTTCGTATAGCGCGTTATCACTTGCTATTTGTCTTAGGTATGTAACATCGCTTGCACTTATCCTGCCATCCCCGTTTACGTCTCCTAGTACGGATAAGGTTATTCTTTCTGTTTCTCCGTCTTTGCTGTACTCTATATACCAACCTGTTCCTACTGCCAACTCTTTTCCATTATTCAACAACTCCTCATTTACGCTTGCGTTGCCTTTGTCGTAGATTATTGTGCCTTTGCTGTTGTAGATTTGTATTTGTGTTTTTTCGTATACCAAGTTGCTTATAAATTTATTTACACTTGTATTCGGGCTTATGTTTCCCATATAGTAGTTTGCTTTTCCATCTACTACATTTACATTACTGTCATTATCCCCGTGTATCAAGCCTTTGTCTTTATAACTTACTCTCTTATCTCCCTCTAATATCAAATAATCGTATTTAGACTCTGCTGTTGGTCTTATGACATTTGCCTCACTTACTGTAAGCGTTCCTCCGTTTACATAATTTACCGTTACATTGTAGTTGCTATTACCGCTAAACACTTTGCTGACATCAAACGGTTTTACGCTTATTGCATACTCTCCTACATTTACGGCACTATACGTTGTCACCCCGTCCTTTGTAAACTGTGGCACTATTTTGCTGTAGTCTATATTAAACAATGCCTCTATACTTTTATGTGACTCTGTTCCAACTGCATTATGGGTTATTGTTAACCAATTTGAGAGTGTTATATTTTTGCCGTTATACAAAAAAGTTTTGTCATTAGTCTTTATATCTATTGTCAATTCGGCTGGTCGAATTGCAAAATAAGTACTATTTGTTGCGGAATTAATCTTATAATTGCTGTTGCTTAAACCTATCGCTTTGGCAACATAACCTGTTCCAACGTTCTTTGCACTTCCGCTTACACTAACAGTACATATATCTGCACCTAATAATCCACCTGCTTTGACTTGAGCGGACGGAGATTGCGGATAGCAATTATAAGTCAAGTTATTTTCCCATTCTATATCAACCACTTTAGGCTCTATTGTTACCGTAAATACAGGATTAATATAGCTAATTGTTTGAGCAATTCCGACATTTACAACACAAAACGAATAAGTACCGACATTTTTTATCTCAAACATTGACTCCGCTTTGCTGTCCTTTACCGACCAAAAACTTGCAAGAGATGATTTAATAGTATAGTTACTGCCTTTATATGGTAACGTTACATTTGTCAAAGTAGTTTTATCTGTATCACTCCAATACCAATCCACCTTTTGAGTAGGTTTTGTAGTTGTCGTATCCAATCCCACTTCGCCGTCAATCAATTTCAACCCTTCTGTAGAATTTGATAAAAAGAAAAACAACATAGGATTGAATGAAGTTATGACAATAACAAATTTAAAACAATCGCTGCAAACAAATTACAGCAAGCTGAAAAGTGCTACAAACGGTATGATTAATCACACTTATCTTTTCACCGCATAAGTTATTGGTAAAAAACAAAAACTATTTACTTTTAAATAGTCATTTTTTAATAGTTATAAATCTTTGATTAAACAAAATACGCAAGTTAAAAACTTGCGTATTTTGTTGTACAATTTTTGAAGTTATGCATCTCCAAAGAAAAAAATCATTTAAAGCTTTTGTGTATTTTTGCACCGCAAACTTTTTTGCGGCAGCAAAAATACTAACTTTTTACAATCTTTACACCGAATTATTTGGTATTTTATATATTATACACCTAATTTTTTGAGTTTGTCAAGTAAAATACCGAATTTTTTGGCATTGTGTAGATAATAATAAAAATATGCTTTATTTCGACTTTTTCGTAAATATAAATTGCTTTAATACTGAAATAAATCACTAAATATTTCTCAAATTTTATTTTTATAGAGGGGGTAGCAATATGGAGTACAATAACAAGCTAAAAGAATTGAGAATATCCAAAGGTTTTTTCCAAAAAGACATTGCAAATAAAATTGGGGTTGCAACGAACACTTATCAATCTTGGGAGCGAGGAATCACTCAACCTGATATTTCCAATTTGATAAAACTTAGCAATGTTTATGCCTGCTCTGTCGATTACATTATCGGCAAGGAAACCGAGGAAGGTATGATAATGTTTACTAACAATTTAAGTGAAGATGAAAACATTTTTATTAATACCGTAAGACAACTCAGTCTAAAAGACAAAGGTATTCTGTTTGACTTGGCCATGACTATGCTTAAAGCAAAAAATATAAAATAACAGTGCTTTTAAAAACAAGTCTTTAAATATACCATTTTAAAAAATTTTTGGCTCAAATGCTAAATTTTTGTAAAACAACTTTATTTATCTTTGTATTTATGATATAATATATAAAATAATATAAGCAGGTGCATCATGCGAAAGACAAATAGAGAAATACGCGAATTTGATAAAATTGTTGACATTATAAAAAACACAAGTACAATAAGGTTGGGCATTAATGACTACCCTTACCCTTATGTTGTACCCGTTTCTTTTGGTTTTGACATACAAGATGACAAACTTTGTTTTTATTTTCACGGTGCAACCATAGGCAAAAAAGTTCAGCTTTTGGATAAAAACCCTTTGGTTTGCGTGGAAGGGGACATTTTCCACCGCTATATGGATACGATAAAATCGGTAACTTGCCTTTACGAAAGTTTTATAGCATACGGCAAATGCTCTTTACTCGACGGAAATGATGCCATCCACGGGCTAAAACAAATTTTAAAGCATTGTAACTATTTCGACCACTCTTTTAATACGGATGTTTTACCTATAGTAAATGTTTATAAAATAGAGGTAGAAAGCGTAACCGCAAAACATAGGACAAAAGATAATTGATATATAATTAAAAATATATAAAATATGATATATAAATATTTTTACAATTATA
>OFFB01000973.1_pt1 | contig 20371 bp, 18 predicted proteins | sample 1521281 | NCBI WGS metagenome assembly OFFB01 (sample SAMEA3504109, study PRJEB24116) | mouse gut metagenome | biome: mouse gut; feature: mouse-associated habitat; material: faeces | place: Denmark | collected 2011
CATTAATATCACTATAGATAAAGCTATTTTCCTTTGGCTTTAAATTTTTTCGTAACTGAAATTATAAAACCTTACCTTATCTCCCTCGTCTATATCATCTGGCAACAATGCAAGAGCAATGTTTGTGTAACCGCCGTTATCACTCATGCAATAAGCGTAGTCCCCGTTTATACTTATTACCGTATAAATAATTTCCAACAACATAATTCACCTTTTATAAACAAAATGTTAGCACACTAACTGTTAGTATACTAACATTTTTTGACAATTTTGTCAAGACTTTTTATTAATTATATTCATAATATACGCTTTTGAATAAAAATTAAATATTTAACTTTTTATTACATTGATTTTCAAGCGGCTCGCCCTCAAACTTAGGTATATAACATTCGTTTGCACTGTCATCATCTTGCACATAAGCATTTGTCAAGCCTAATTTTAAAGCGTGATTTACCACAATCTTATACTCTATAGGTTTTAATTTTCTTCCTATGGCATTATGCTTAATTGCCTGCCCAAACGGAGTATATTGATTCATTATGGAAACAACTGTATCTGTACCTATATTTTCCGCCACCCAACTTAACACATCCTTGGAGTTTTGGATATATTGCGGCAAAACCAAGTGCCTTACTATTATACCCTTTTTCATTATACCATTTTTGTAATACTTATTTTGCGGAATAATTTTTTTCATTTCCAACAATGCTTGCTTTGCAATCTCGGGATAGTTGCTTGCTTTAGATAACTCTTCCGCCAAATCGCCGTCTGTATATTTAAAATCCGTTAAAAATATGTCTATATAGTTTGCTAGCCTTTTTATACTTTCCACACTTTCATATCCGCCTGTGTTATAGCAAATTGGTATGTCAGGGCGATAAATATCCAAAGCTGCTAAAATATAGTCGATATAATGTGTCGGAGTTACCAAATTTATATTATGCGCACCCATAGCCTCGAGCTGTTTGAAAATATCCGCTAATTTTACTACCGAAATATCGTATCCTTTGGAAAGTTGCGATACCTCGTAGTTTTGGCAGTATATGCACCTTAGCGAGCAACCGCTGAAAAATATTGTACCCGAGCCGTTATTGCCGCTTATACAAGGCTCTTCCCAATAATGCAAGCCATATCTTGCTATCCTAAGACCTTTGCTTTTGCAATACCCTAAATGTGAAAAACGGCTTACATTGCATCCTCTTGGGCATACATTGCAAGCACTTTTTAATACATGGTTTTTATTTGTTATGTCTTGTATAAATTCGTTTTTCATAAATTAGTACCGATTTTTGAATAGTTTTTATCTGTCTACCACACGATAGTCCTTGCCTAACTTGGTTTTTAGGCACTCTTTCAACTCCTCTGTTCCAACAACGTTAGGCAAAAGTATACGCCCCTCGTTTTTCATCATTATAATAAAATATTTATTGTATTCAATAACTCTATATATGTTTTTATAGCTAATCAAATAGTTGTTTTCTTCCTGCAATTTAGTAACTTCGTCTATGACCAATCCGTTTTCCGCAACGGCAACGGAAATCTCTGTCGCTTGTTGATAATAGCCCAAATACATTTTTTCCTTTGTAAATGACATAAGCATATAATACATAGCACAGGCAAACACCATAATCGCCTCTATCCAAAGTCCAATCAAAATTGAAAAGAAATAAGTTACTACTATAACCACTACAGTAGTAAGCGTAAAACCCAACAACACGTAAAAGTTGATATCGTTATATAAATGTGAAAATCTGTTGTTTTGAGATTCTATCAAACTTTTTCTATCAAACGTAACCATATTTTTATTATACAGCATTTTGATAAAATTTCAACACTTTTTTTGATTTTTATAAAAAACAATAGTATTTTTTGTTTTATTTGCTTTTATTTTCAATCCTAAATAATTATTGATATACAGCCTAGCAGTAATTTTGATTAAACACTTGATTATTTTTTATATAAATGCTAAAATAGAAATAGTATATGCACTTAATATCGTGCAAAAAATTAAATGCACTATGAAAAAAAACATTTTAACACCCGTACAATTATGGAAAAAATTTCAGCCAACTACTTCGGACTTTAGTACTAACATTGTAAGTTACAAGTCCCTTGGCTATATGAGCGTTTGCGAATTATATTTCACCGCCTTGAGAGAACAGGACGGCGATGTTCGAGTTTACACTCAAGTTTATTTTCCTAAAAATCCGGCATCAGACGCCGTAGTTATAATGGTACCCGAATTTAATAAAATGGTGGATATCAATTATATATCCTATTATGTTCAGGCGGGCTTTAATGTTGTTACTTTTGATATTGCCGGACTAAACAATACAAAACATTTTACTCGTTACCCTAAGAGTTTGGCGTTTTGTAATTACGCTTACAGCGGCGAACATTTGAACACATGCAATTTCGGTGCGGAAAACACATGTCTTTTTAATTGGTGTAAAATTACAAGACAAGTTATAAGTTTTGTCAAAAATTTTTCGCCGTCACTTACACCGTCAAAAGTGCTTATGACCGCTCAAAACAGCGGTGCAAATATTTTATGGCAAGTAGCAGGTGTGGATGACAGGTTGGACGGCATTATTCCTATCAATAATACAGGATATGACGATTTTAACAGCAATTTGGGAACGGAGGACATCCCTTTATCCGAGCTTGCGGAAAGAAATGTTTGGTCATTATGCTGCGCTGCTCCGTCTTATGCAAAGTTTATAAATTGTCCTGTACTTTTCCTTGGCTCGTCCAACAATAGAAATTACAGCTATTCCTCTCTATCGGACACATTAAAGCTAATACCCGAGGATATAACTCACTATGAATGTGTTTCCGTAGGTTGCTCAAACAATTTGTATAAGCAAGCTCTTTACACTGCTTTTAATTGGATAGACGATATTTCCAACAACAAAAAAACGGTAATTCCTCCAAAAGGCAGGTTTGTAGTACTTGAAAACAGGCTTTGGGTTTATGCCGACTTTGATATGGATTACGATAGCATTGTGGATGTAAAAATACATGTAACATACGGCAAAGAGGTAGAGGGCGTTCGAAATTGGATAGGATACACCGTTCATGCCGACTTAGTAGGTACGGCAAGCCAAAAAATCAAAGTTTACGATTTGAATGAAGAAATAAGCCTTATTTGTTCGGTTTTTTACCGCAATGGCTCTATGTATACTTCCCCACTGCTTACAATAAAACCAAACTCTTTGGGAGAAGATATAAAAACAAACGCTCGTAACAGCAGAATGATTTTTGACAAAGATTTCGGCACAAATGCCTTTTATCCTCGCGAAACCGCGTTTTTTGCAGACAAAGCAAACATACATTTTGAAACAGGCGCTTTGGGATTGGAAGGAATTACTACCGACAGAGGAGATTTTGTTTGTTACAATATTGACGGCAAATATATTACTAACAACGAAGTAATGTTACAGTTTGATTATTTTACTACCAAACCACGTAAAATCGTTGTGGAAATAGAAGATGTCAATTTGAAATCTTATTACGCAAAACTTGAGCTACCTGCATCAAACGAGTGGCAAAGCATTAAAATTCCGCGTACTATGTTTGTGAGCAATAAACTTTACCCAATTAAAACTTGGAATACTGTAAAATCGCTCATTTTCTCTGCTGCGGAAAAAGTTTTAATAAACAACATAATTTGGATATAATATGCAATACAATATCGGAGATAAAGTAATAACAAAAAAAGTCCATCCTTGCGGTGGAAATGTATGGACAATAGTCCGTACAGGCTGTGACATAAAAATCAAATGCGATAAATGCGGGCATACTACTATGATAGATTTGGTTAAATTTCCGTCCATAGTAAAAAAATATTTGCCAAAAGAAGATTGAAATGGAAGATTTGCAAATAATTCAAGAAGAAAATAAATCAAAAAAATTTAATAAAAAACAAAATACTATCTTTGCTGTTTTAGTAAGCATTTTAATTGTATTGATAATAATTTTGATTACATTTACTTTTATTTGTGCTCCTGTAGTTATAAACGGAGACTCTATGAGCCCAAGTTTAGAGGACGGCGAAATCATAATGATTTCCAAAATACACAAATCGCCTGATTTGGGAGATATTATCGTTTATAAAAAACCCGATGACAACAATACAAGGGTAATAAAACGTGTTATAGGCGTTGCGGGAGATGTTTTTTTAATCGGCGAAAACCTAAACCATATATATGTTATGACCAAAGTAAACGCCCCTGAAGAAACCGAGTATGCCCTATCTTTGTCACAATATTTGTTTTTAAAGCAAACTTACGGCAGAACAATACAAGTTCAAAATGGGGAAGTTTTTACAATAGGGGATAATTTTAATAATAGTATTGACGGCAGAAATTACGGTGCCATACCAATCTCCTCAATAATAGGCATAATGTTAAAATAAGCTATTAGTAAATTAAATAAAAAACCTACAAAAATCGCTATTAAAGCGATTTTTTCTTTTTATTAACAAACTTTGATATAAACTGCTTTCCTGTTGAAAAGCGCTGTTTCCTTGTTAAAATTATATATATCCTACCATTTTGCAATTACCAAAATTAGCCAATTTTATGCTGAGCTGACAAATTTCGACATTTGAAGATTATTTTTTTAAAAAATTTATGTAAAATTTGTGTGTAATGATATTTTTATCCGCTTAAAAAACAAAATTTTCCATTTCATTTACAAAAAATTCGTTTATCAACTATTCAGTCGTTGACAATCTTATAATTAATGTGCTATACTTATCGTAGATTATTATAAATAATAAAATAAAATTATGAGAAATTTATGAACGATTTATATTTATATTTAATATTTGTTCCCGTCAGCTATATCATCGGCAGTATAAATTTCGCAACCATAATTGCAAAAATCAAAAACAAAGATATTAAAAAAATGGGTTCCGGCAACCCTGGCACTATGAATATGCTCCGCTCTGTCGGCAAATTTTGGGGCTGTTTGACTTTCGTACTCGACTGTGCAAAAGGTATAAGTTTTGCTTTAATTGGTATGTTTGTTTTTAAAAACAGCAATCTTGCAATGCATGTTCTTGGTTTGTCGGTTGTGCTTGGACATATCTTTTCTTGCTTTTCCAAGTTTAAAGGCGGCAAAGGTGTTGCTACAAGCTTAGGTGCATTTGCAGTTATAACCCCTATTGCTTTTGCGGTAGCTTTTACATTGATGATAATTTATTTGGCTTTTTCCAAAAAAGGCTTTATCGGGTCTTTGTTCGCAATCAGCGTTTTGGTTATTACCAATATAGTTCGCAATAGCATTCAAAGGCAGGAATACTACTATATTTGTTTGGTTTTGCTTGTGATTTGGTGGGCTTTGATTTTTTGGACACACAGAGCAAATTTCAAAAGGATAAAAAACAATACGGAAAACTCACTATCTTTGTTCGGCAAAGAGAATAACGATAACGAAAAGGAGAGTTAAAATATGAGTGGTCAATTTAATAAGGGTAACTTTGAACAAAATCCTTCTAATTTGAAAAAAAAGCGTAATAACAAAGGTTGGGATAAAAACAACGACGCTTCGCTTTGCGATGAAGAGATTTTGAACGAAAAGGAATTAAAAGCCATTAAAGAAGACGAATGGATTGAAAAACATGTTCCGAAGCCTACTAAAAAAGAGCTTAAATACAAACGTCGTATTATCGAACTTGAAAACAGTGCTCTTAAGGCTCCTTTATCTAAAAAAGAAAGTAAGGAACTTAAAAAGCTTAATAAAAAATACAAAAAGCTATATAACTACCGTCACAGGGATTTGTCGAGCAATCATACTGCTTTTAAGTGCTGCTTGACTGCTTTTGTCGTAGTTGTAGTGCTTGCTTGTACTGCTGTATTCGGAGGATACCATTTTATTGTTCAACCTTATACAGGGGTTACTTTGTTTGAGCTTACCGACATTGTTGGCGGTATTTACAACTCAAAAGAGGCGGAGAAAAATATTACACAAGTCTTTGACCCTGTAGCTGACAGCGACAAGTTCTTTGCTACTTTGCAAGAAAGTTTGTATTTGGACAAAGCCTTTACTTTGGATGATTTATTGCATTTGATTCCTACAAGTGCTGGCGGCACAGGCGACGAAAATGCCTCTGCATCCGATTTACTTGATATGGCAAAAGAACCTGTTGCAGATGAAAATGCTTCTTCCAGCTTAACAGGCAATGCTTATTTGGATGAGCTTTTATCTGAAACAAAATTTGATTTCTCTTCATTGGAAAATTATGACGGAAGCAAAAAAATGTGGGAAGTTTCCGACAAAATGGTTGCTGCTGTTATGCAACAAGTTATTATGAATGCGGAATCAATACCTCAGTTAAAAGAGATGATTTCTAAATATAACATTTCAATTAAAAACAGCTTTATTGTAAGACAATGTTTGATTAGGAAAAATCAAAATGGCGAAACTACAATGCAACTTACTCTTCAAGTTAAAGCAAAAACTTTGGTTGAAGGCATTTTAAAAGGCTTGGATTTAGGCAATTTTGATTTTGTAAAATCCATTGTGCCTTTGGCATTACCTCAAGATATTTATGTCAATGCCGTTACAACACCGCAAATTGACAAAAAACCTGTTTTAGGCATTAACTCTATCGACAATAACCTATTGCAAACTTTACTTACAACTGTGGATGCAAAAGCTGCTAATGGTAAAATCGAAGAAATTTTCAATAAAGTAGGAAATACTATTTTCAGTGCATTTAACAAAATTACCGAAATCGTAGGTGCAGATTGTTTGGAAATGGCTCCATCAGAGTTCGACGATATTAACGGCGAAGGCAAAATCAAATTTGACATTTTGCAAACCGCTATGAGAGCTATGAAAGTACAAAATGTTACTTCAAGCGATTTCCTACTAATGATTAAACACTTACATAGCTTGGATTACAAATACGATAATATTCAAGATTACATAGATGCTAATATTGCAGACGAAAACTTGACAAAACCGGAAGATTTTGTAAATTCCAAAAACGATTTATTTGCCTCTTATGGCATTTCCAGCGATAAGGTAGAGGATATTACTCCGGATAACTTTATTGATAAAATAAGTACTATTCCTGAACTTATAAATATCAAAGATGCTAAAATCGGAAAAGAATATTTATACACAATGGAAAACGAAGTTCTTAAAAATTATTCTTGTTTGACCGATAATGCTTTGGCACAAATTATGAATAAAATGGTTGCAGCGCAACTTGGCGATAGCTTTAAAATGGAAATTAAAGAGCTTACAATGAATGCTACTTCTATGGACATAATCGCTCAAGTAGACGTAAACTCCTTAATAGATAAGGAACTTGGAGATAAGTTTGGCACCATTAAACCGATGATACTTTCCATCTTCCCTAAAAATATGTTTATTAAGGTTATAATCCCTTATGAAAGAAAGGCCGAGGGTGTATCGTGCGACATGATATTTAACTACACCAAAGACGATAGTTCTAAAGAAGAAAGCGACAAAATGTTTGAGACTATTGCTAAGCTAATGGCTAGTATTAACGGCGAAACAGCAGCAAACAAGTTTGACAAAAACAATATTTTGAGCAAATTTGACAACGCTATCTACCCTACTTTGGAAAGTTTGAAAGGTGCGGACTCCAAAATAACAATCGAATTTAAAGAAGGTAAAATTCAACTTCCTACAATCTTTGAAGTTTTGGCTACAACTATCAATGACGGCGCAAGCGAGTCGGATAAACTTTCTGCAGAAACTATCCAACAAACAATGGCTAGCTACTACACTTACGACAGCGAAACAACAAAATTTGACGAAGTTACCGGTAAAATCATAAACAATGTTGAAGAAACAAGCTTGCAACCATTTATCAATCATGAATTGAAAGGCAAGTTCTTTATTGCAGGCGATATTAACGAAAACTCGGTATTTGACACCTTAAAAGGTATTGCAAATAATTTGGACCCTGCTAATATTAAAACAGCTATCAATATCAAAGATTTCCAAAACAATACTATTTCTGCCGATAAAATGAATTTGGCTATAACTTCATTGGAACTTGCTCATTTGATTATTCAAAGCAATAAGCTAAATGGTATTAAAGATATAGGTTGCTATACAGGTTTTACTTTTGTGGATATTCGCGTAAATGCCCAAACTAATAAATTATCGTTGGTAATGGCTGCTGAATTAAACAAAAATCAAGCAACAGGCAATGGTATTAAAATTGAAAACTTTGCAGCAGATTACTTGGTAGTTCAAGCCGATGTAAACCTAAGCGACTATACTACAACAATCAAAATCAATAACGCTAATGACGAAAATATTAACACTTTGTTAAAAATAGTTAATAAACTTACAGGCTCTTCGGACAACAGCTTTGATGCTAGCGGCGTTGCATCAAATGTTAGCGAGGCCATCAAGTCGGCTTTTGACGAGTTTGAGACTCAAGGCTTACCTTTAATTGCTGGCGATAAAGTTGTAGAAAACCCTGAATCTAATAACAGAACAGATGGCTTTACAAGCACAAATATTTACAAACTAGTAAACGAAAAATCAATTACAAATGCAGATAACCGCAAAGACGGCGATGACGAATTGCTAAGAAGCGTTATTTATAAATTAAATAACTTACATGGTCAAATAAATGACTCTACGGGTCACTTGGAAACATTTACCGAAAGAGTGTTTGACCCACTTAAATTCAAAGATGCAGACGGCGACGGAGTATTTGATGCAGACGGTAAATATACTGTAACCGAAACAGATGGCAGCACAAGAGAAATAAGCTTGTTGGAAACAGATACCGATGCAAACAAAAATCAATTAAAGATATTTGATAACTATATCGGTCAACAAATTAAAGCAGCTGTAGATAACTCAACTATGAATCTAATTAAGTTCGCTATCTTCTCTAACCAAAACAACGCTACATACGAAACCTTCATAGATAATGAATCCGATGGTAGCTTGGGTATTGAAAGTCTTGTTCCAAGTGATTTGGTATCAAATGCGGGCGATAAAGGTGTAATGTTCTTGCATTTCAGAATTGCTGGTTCCGAAATAGGCGGAAACGCTATGGTAAACACCATTCTTCCTAACTACATCTATTGCGGAGCGTTTGTTGATTTGACAGCTTACTTGGATAGCAGCGCAAGCGGCTATAAAGAGCCTATAACATTTATCAACAATCTAAATGCTCAAGAATTAGACTATATTAATAGATTAATGTTAGGAGAAAGCACCGACCAAACAGCAGCAAATAATATCGGTAAAAAACTTGACGATTTACTTGCAAGTGCAATAGGTTCTACATTCACTATCGACGGACTAAATGACGAAAATGGTAATGCAATTATATACCAATTAAGTAATTTGTTCAATGAATTTACCCTAACAAGTGCCCGTGGTAACACTGATAATAAGGGTATCGGTATGTTGGTAAAAGATATGCCTGTATCTCCTATTCTACCTTAAAAAACTAAACAAACAAAAAAGTCATTCGGTAAAGCGCACTTCCCATAGGGAATTAAAAACTAAATTATTAAGAGTTATACTTTCAAGCAAGGACAAAAGCTCTCGAACGATATGTTCGAGAGCTTTTTACTACAAACCTTTTAGAAGGATAAATTGAAATTTATAGTTATAACCTGTTGAAAAATACTGTCCTTTCTTTCATTGATATTTTGCCGACTTCATATCCATATTCTTTTGCCTCTTTCTTATAAGTCAAAAACGAATGATTTATTTCAAACCCTACAATGTTCTTGATTTCTTCATAAGATAATATATATCTTTCTTTATTATTATCTTCTAAATACTTCCATAACGGCTCATATTTACTCATTTTTTAACGCCTCGCAAAATTGAAATTTAGCGGCGTGTCGCCGCCACCGTGTATCTTTATTACCGAACCGATTAACCTGCTTCGCCGCACGTCAAATTGAAATTCAGCCTTCAATTTTCGTAATAATATCATAAGCAGTAGAACATTCTTCTTTTGATAATTTTGTTTCATTAACCAGATATTCTATTGCCTCATCTCTGTTATCAAATTTTTTTAATATATCTTTTACCTCTTTAAATTTATCAATAGCAACCCGAATTTCGGTGTTCATAATTTCTCGCCTCACTTGTAAATTACTGTTTATCATACAATCATTATATCACGAAAAATGAAAGAACGCAACCGATTTAATTTTGCGGGAAATATAAAACATATCTATATCTCACTAGGCTACGAGTAGCCAAGTTCGTCCACAAAAAAAGTACAGAAAAGGCACAGCTTAACGCTATGACTAAATCTTTTTATTTGCGTTTTATTAAATTCCTTATGGGAATTACCCGAAACCGAATGACTTTTTTTGATAATAATTTAATAAGGCTTTTTAGTAACTTTTATAAACTATATTATATTTCAGTATGAAAAGCATAGTTATTGCTTAATTATTTTTTAAAATATTTTTATATCCTTAATAAATATTATATTGCAAAGTGCACAGCCGTAAAATCTCAATATACCCCGCGAACTCTTACTTTTAAACATTTAGTAGCGATTTTTGTAAGCATTTCGCTTATTTTACCATCTTTAATACTCCCCTCGAAATCTATATAAAACCTTATTTTAAAACAAGTATTAGGGATATTTCGTGATTGAATTCTTGTCAAATTTATGTTATACTCGCTAAAAATATTAAGTAGTTCGCCAAGCACGTTAGGCTTGTCCTTAAGCTCTAAAGCTATACTTATTATTTTATTTTGTTTCACTTTTTCCAAATTGTTTGTAAGCAGTATAAATTTTGTGTAATTATTTTCCGCATTTTGAATATTCTCTTTAAGCACTTCAAGCCCATAAATTTCCCCTGCCAAATGCGACGCTATAACGGCATGTGACTTGTCGCCCTCTTCCGCCAATCTCTTGCTTGCTATGGCAGTGTTAAACTCGTTATATATCTCAAATCCGCCCTCTTCTAAAAACTTATCGCATTGCATCAAAGCTTGTGGATGAGAGGATACTTTTTTTATATCCTTAAGCTCACTGCCCTTTGCTCCTAATAAACAATGGCTTATTTTTATATCCCCTACCGCAACATAGTAAACATTGCTTTTATCAAGCAAATCTATAGTTTCCCTAACGTCGCCTGCGGTAGAGTTTTCGATAGGCAAAATACCATACTCATAGTCGCCGTTTTCAATTTTATCTACTACCTCGTCAAAAGTTTTTACAAAGTCCATATTTGTATATCCCAAATTTTTTGCAAAAATATGCGAATACGACCCTGCTACGCCTTGCAATAGTACTTTTGTATTTTCCATAAATCTCCTTACAGCCTTTAAAATACTTTTATATATTACATTTTACCACAATATTTTTAATTTGTTATCTTTTTTTTGTGTTTTTACGTTATTTTTATAAATATAATCCCCTATTTTTTATCTAAAGCTAAAATAATGTCGATTTTCTTACGGATATTTACAAAAAAGGCTGCGATAAACGCAACCTTTTAATTTTTATTATTCTTGATTTTGTGTCGTGGTTTCCATTTCGGAGGTTTGATTTTCTTGTGCGCTATCTGCTCCGTCTGCAACTTCCAACGCATCTTCTGCGGTCTCTTCATCGCTACGAGGGACTATTGTAAAGGAAACAACTTTACTTCCCTCATCCTTTAACCTCATAAGTTTAACACCTTGAGTGTTTCTGCCGATTTTGCTTATTGAGTCTGCATTAAGTCTTATTACTACGCCGTTATCTGCAAGAATCATTACGTCTTCTTCGCTGGATACAAGTTTTAGGTTTACAACGTTACCTGTCTTTTCGTTTAGTACGCCCACCTTAATTCCTTTACCACCACGGGCTTGGAATCTGTATTCGTCAATATCTGTCCTCTTACCGTATCCATTTTCCGTAATTGTCAAAACGTCGGTATTTTCACGAACTATTGTAGCGTCGACTACTCTTTCGCCTTTATCCAAACTTATTGATTTTACACCCATAGACGAACGTCCTGTGTCACGTATATCTTGCTCGTGGAATCTTATACATTTTCCGCCTGTAGATGCAATAATAATCTCATTATCGCCGTCTGTGTGCATTGCTCCGATAAGTTCGTCGCCCTCTTGTAATCTGATAGCAATTTTACCATTGCTTTGTATTCTTTCAAACTCCGCAAGGTCTGTCTTTTTAATCAAACCGTTTTTGGTTGCAAGTACCAAGTATCCCATATTGCCTGTTGCAAGCGGTAAAATGGCATTTATTCTTTCGCCGTCAGCCAAGTTCAACAAGTTAACCATTGCTCTTCCTTTGGCTGTTTTTGAGCCCTCAGGTATCATATAAGCCTTTAGTCTGTAAACTTTACCAAAGTTAGAGAAGAATAATATTGGCTCGTGAGTGTTAGAATTGAATACATTTTCCACAAAGTCCTCATCCTTTGCCTTGTGTGCTGTAACGCCTACACCGCCACGACGTTGTGCCTTGTATTCGTCAGTTGCCATCCTCTTTATATATCCTTGATGTGTCAAGCTTATTACAATATCTTCCTGCTCTATCAAATCCTCAATATCGATGTCGTTATAGTCATAGCTTAACTCACTGCGTCTTGGAGAGTTATACTTGTCTTTTATTTCAAGCATTTCGGTTTTGATAATCTCCTCAACCCTGTGTGGATTTGCCAAAATGTCTTGATATTCTGCGATATCTTTTTCAAGCTGTGAAAGATTTTGTTCCAACTTATCAATTTCCAAATGAGTAAGTCTTTGTAACCTCATTTCCAAAATAGCGTTAGCTTGCTTGTCTGACAATGCAAACGCCTCCATCAATTTGTTGGTTGCATCCACTTTATCGTCTGACTTTTTGATTATAGCCACAACTTCGTCAATGTTATTTAAAGCAATTACCAAACCTTTTAGGATATGTTCTCTTTCCAAAGCTTTTTCCAAATCGTATTGAGTACGCCTTACGATAACTTGTTTTTGGTGGTCGATATACGCAGACAAAATCTCCTTTAGATTCATAACTTTAGGAGTTCCGTCAATCAATGCAAGCAAAATAATGCTGTTGCTTATTTGCAAACTTGTGTGCTTGTAAAGCATATTTAACACAACTTGTGCTTGAGCATCCTTTTTGACATCGATAACAATCCTCATACCATCACGGTCGGATTGCTCTTGAATATCGCTTATTCCCTCTATTTTCTTTTGCTTTACGTAATCGGCAATAGTTTCTATCAATTTTGCTTTGTTTACTTGATAAGGCAGCTCTGTGATTACAATACGCTGTCTTGTGCCGTTATTAAAGTCTTCTATTTCTGCCCTTGCACGAATTATAGCACTACCTTTACCCGTTCTGTACGCCTTTTTTATGCCGCTTCTGCCCATTATCAAAGCACCTGTAGGATAGTCGGGCGCAGGTATCAATTCGATAAGTTCCTCAATATCCATTTCTGGGTTTTCCATTAAAGCTATTGTACCATCTATAACTTCGCCCAAGTTGTGCGGAGGGATAGAGGTTGCCATACCAACCGCAATACCATCACTACCATTTACCAAAAGGTTAGGATATCTTGATGGCAAAACAACCGGTTGCATTAATGTATCATCAAAGTTAGGGTAATAGTCAACAGTCTTTTTATCGATATCCCTAATCATTTCCGCAGCGATTTTGCTCATTCTTGCCTCGGTATAACGTTGTGCCGCAGGAGGGTCGCCATCCACACTACCAAAGTTACCGTGACCGTCTACCAATGGACAACGGATGGAAAAGTCTTGTGCAAGACGTACCAATGCCTCGTAAACCGCACTATCGCCGTGAGGATGATATTTACCAAGCACGTCGCCGACGATACGGGCACACTTACGATAAGGTTTATCCGATGTCAACCCTAACTCGCTCATAGCGTACAAAATACGTCTGTGAACAGGTTTTAAGCCGTCACGTACATCCGGTATTGCACGCGATACATTTACCGCCATTGCGTAAGCGATAAATGACTTTTTCATTTCGTGCTCTATATTTATCTTTTTTATATTTGATTTGTCAAGAATTTCTTCCAATTCTTGCGCTTGTTTTTCCTTCTCTTTTTCTGCCATAGTAACCCCCTTATACATCAAGCTCGCCGGCTAGTGTTGCATTTTGTTCGATAAACTGTCTTCTTAGCTCAGGCTCGTCGCCCATAAGCATTGTAAATACTTCGTCTGCATTTTTAGCCTCTTCCATACTTACTTGCAACAATGTTCTTGTCTCGGGATTCATTGTAGTGTCCCACAACTGTTCCGCATTCATTTCGCCAAGACCTTTGTATCTTTGAAGTTCGCCTTTACGGTCGATGCTTTGCATATATTCTTCCAACGACTCGGCATCGTAAAAATATTTTTCGTTTTTACCGCCCCTTGATACTTTATATAGCGGTGGCTGTGCTGCATACACATGGCCTTGCTCCAATACAGGACGCATATATCTATAAAAGAATGTCAAAAGCAATATTCTTATATGGCTACCGTCTACATCGGCATCGGTCATACATATTATTCTGTCATATCTTAGTTTGGAGACATCGCAATCTTCCAATATACCGCAACCGAATGCCGTTATCATATTTTTGATTTCCTCGCTCTCCAATACTTTGTTCAATCTTACTTTTTCTACATTTAAAATTTTACCTCTAAGCGGCATAATTGCTTGGAATCTTCTATCCCTACCTTGCTTAGCGGTACCGCCTGCAGAGTCGCCCTCAACAAGGTATACTTCGCAAAGCTTGCTGTTTTTTTCCGTACAATCGGCAAGTTTACCGGGAAGAGTTGTTGATTCCAAAAAAGATTTACGCTTTGTAAGGTCTCTTGCGTTTCTCGCTGCCTCTCTTGCCTTTTTTGCAGTGATTGAGCGAAGTACCAAATCTTTGGTTATCTTAGGGTTTTCTTCCAAGAATGAGCCAAAATATTCATTTACTGCATCTGCCACTACTTTGCGCATAAAGCTGTTTCCCAATTTGGTTTTTGTTTGTCCCTCAAATTGTGGGTCAGTCAATTTAACGCTTACAACGGCAACCAATCCCTCACGGCAGTCGTCACCGCTCAACTTTTCGTCATTTTTAAGGATATTCATACTTTTACCGTAATCATTAAACAACTTGGTAATAGTATTTTTAAAACCGTCAACATGAGTTCCACCCTCTTCGGTATGGATATTGTTTGCATAAGAATATATATTTTCGCTATAAGAATCATTATATTGCAAAGCGATTTCCACTTGATAATTATCAGCCTCCGTGCTCATATAATAAGGCTCTGCTAGCAAAGCGTCTTTTTTATTAAGCTCGTTGACATATTCCTTAATACCGCCCTCGTAATGTATAAAATCCTCTTGCTCTTTGCCCTCTCGGCTGTCTTTTAAGGTAATTTTTAAGCCTTTATTTAAAAAAGCAAGCTCTTTTAATCTATGTAACAATCTGGAATATTGAAATTCTACAGTCTCAAAAATCGTGTCGTCGGGCATAAATACTATTTTCGTACCCGTTTTGTCAGTATCGCCCACAACCTTTAATGCTGTTTGTGCCACACCGCGGTTATATGTTTGGCTAAATACTTTACCATTTTGACAAACGGTAACGTCAAGCCATTCGGAAAGTGCGTTTACTGCAGAAATACCTACTCCGTGTAAGCCGCCAGAAAATTTGTATCCGCCACCGCCGAACTTACCGCCTGCGTGCAACTTGGTCAAAACTACTTCTACAGCAGATTTGCCCTCCTTTTCTATAATACCTGTAGGAATACCTCTACCATTATCCTCAACGGAAATAGCACCCTCCTTAGTTATTTCGACATTAATCAAATCGCAATAGCCCGCCATTGCCTCGTCAATACTGTTATCCACAACTTCGATTACTAAATGGTGTAACCCACGCTCATCCGTAGACCCAATATACATACCCGGTCTTTTACGAACCGGCTCTAACCCTTCAAGCACTTGGATAGCAGATTGGTCATAATTTCTTTGCTCGCTCATAAATAACTCCTTTACAAAATCGTACATTAATAAATACTATTAATTAGCGCGGCTTTCATTTTCACACACGCGTGCGTGCACGCGTACGTACGCACATTAATTTTATTATAATTATATTATAACACGCTAAAAATAAAAAAACAATAGAAAAAAGAAGATTTTTTATATTTTATTGCAATTTATTAAGATAATAAACTAGAATCATTAAATTTCGCTTTTATATAGGGCTATATTTCAATTCATCCCCTTTTTAATACTCCTTCATTGAAAACATAATCATTACCTATTATCGCGCAATTAAACGCCTATAAATAGTTTTAAAGAATATTTGTTCATGCCTAAATTAGACTAACTATGGTTATGAAAATTTGGATATGTAAAATTTTTACATTTCTATTACAAAAAATTATAAATCAAATGTGCTTTGTGTAAAAACAATTATTTTTTTATCGAATTTTATTAATTTTCTTATATTTTTTCTTTGTTCATTAAGCCGATTTGTACAAAAAACTAAATTTCTGTATTGATTTTACTTTTATTTTAAAATATAATTATATCATTAATATTTATGGAGAAATTTATGAGCGAAAAATATAATTTTAATATAGTCTATAAAGTTGGCAATAAAAAATTTTCTTGCACATCACATGAGTGCGAACATTTTTCTTTTAGTTTAACTGAAAAGGAAAATATTTTATCCCTTTCAATCATTCCAAAAAGCCCTGTGTCATTTGACAAATTTGACATTATTATGCCTTATACATATTCTGCTAACAGCAAAATTTATGTAAACGGTTATCAAAGCTGGACAGATAGTATGGAGTATGAGCCTTCAGAACAAATGTTGGAGCTTTCAAGAAAAGTTGAATTTTTTATTACAAAATCTTTTGGTAAACCACTTGGTCTTTCTAAGTCAGGCGATACTTTGTTTTGGAAATTCCCTCGAAAATCGGGACTATTTTACGGCTGGTCTTATGGCTATGTACGCACAGATAATAATGTAGATATATTTGGTACTTTGACGGAAAAATACGGCTACACCGTTGTAACTTTTGACTGCAACAATAGTAATGTTATAATTTCCAAAGAACTTGAGGGAGTTACTTATACTGAGCCTAGCAAACTATTGGAATTCGCTTTTGTCAGCGGCGAATACGACACTGCTTTTGACGAGTACTTTAAATTAATAGGCATTCCTTGCCGTGAGACAAAAAGACGTTGCGGTTACACCACTTGTTATAACTATTATGGCAATATAAACGAAAAAGTAGTAAATAATGATTTAGATAGTATTATAAATCAAGAAGTAAAATTTGATTGTTTTCAAATCGATGACGGCTATCAGCAACACATAGGCGATTGGTTGATTACAGATAAAAACAAGTTCCCTAACGGAATGAAAGTTATTGCAGATAAAATTCACGATAGCGGAATGATTGCGGGAATTTGGCTAGCGCCTTTTGCAGGTGTTCCGTCTTCAGAGCTTTTCAAAAACCATCCGGATTGGTTTATTAAAGACAAAAAAGGCAAGCCTTATAAAACAGGCCATAATTGGGGAGGTTTTTACTCTTTAGATATTTACAATCAAGGCGCTAGAGACTATATCAAACAGTGCTTTGATGTTGTGCTAAATGAATGGGGCTATGACTTAGTTAAACTAGACTTTTTATACGGTGCCTGCGTTCTCCTATGCACAACAAAAGCCGTGGCGAAATTATGACCGATGCAATGGATTTTATCCGTGAATGAGTTGGCGATAAAATGATTTTGGGTTGTGGCGTTCCTATGTTCCCTGCTTTTGGCAAAGTTGATTATTGCCGTATAGGTGCAGATATACAGGAAAATTGGATAAACAGAGATACAATCCGAGAAGACTGCTCTACACCACACGCTACTTCAAACACTATTTTTAGACGTCATTTAAACGGCAGAGCTTGGATGAATGACCCTGACGTATTCTTCCTACGTGAAGAAAACATGAAAATGACATTTGAAAAAAGGCTACTTATTGCAAAAATAAACTCGATTTTCGGCAGCTTATTGTTTATTTCCGACGATATTAAAAACTATAATGATAAACAAAAGCAAGCACTTATCGATACTTTTGGCGAAAAAGATATAAAAGTTCAAAAAGCGGAATTTATCAAAAAAGATATTATCCAAGTTGTTTACAGCAAAAACGGAGAAAACAAAAGCTTTACTTTTAATATCCGTGACGGCCAACAATATTAATTGTTAGTGCTAATGCAATGTTTACATTTGATATTTGCAAAAAATAAAACTTTTTCAATCTTAAGTTTTTTGATTAACAAAAGTAAAAAATTTATTAAGGCAAATAAAAACATCCGACTAAAAAGTCGGATATTTTTTGTTTTTTAATTATTTTGTGCCGAAAATTCTGTCTCCCGCATCGCCTAGTCCAGGCAAAATATAACCTTTTTCGTTTAAGCATCTATCCATTTTGGCAATGTATATATCAACATCGGGATGAGCTTTGGCAACTTTTTCTACTCCCTCGGGAACGGCTAAAATATTAAGCATTTTAATATTTTTTACTCCCCTGTTTTTTAACACTTGAATTGCGGCACATGCCGACCCGCCCGTTGCAAGCATAGGGTCTAACAATATTACCATTTTATCTTGTATGTCTTGCGGTAGTTTGCACATATACTCCACAGGCTCTAATGTTTCCTCGTTTCGAGCTATACCGATATGTCCTACTTTTACCGCAGGCAGCATTGCCGTTACTCCGTTTACCATACCAAGTCCTGCCCTAAGTATTGGAACGATTACTATGCTGTTTTCCTTTATAATCGTTTGTTCCACCATTTCCAACGGAGTTTTTACGGTAACTGTTTTTGTAGGGGCATCTTTTAGTACTTCCAATGTTTCTAACATTGCTATTTCCTCTATAACTTCCCTAAACTGTTTACATTTTGTTTTTTCGTCTCTTAAAATGGCAATTTTATGGTCTATCAAAATGTGGTTTATCAAATGTACGTTGTTCATAAACTGTCCTTTTGTTATTTTTTTACTACATTTATTTTAATTGTGCTTGATACATTAGCATAAACTTTTACCTCTACACTAAAAGTTCCAAGGCTTTTAATAGGCTCTTTTAAATTGATTTTCTTTTTGTCTATATCATAACCGCTTTTTAAAAGAGCATCACTGATTTCCTTTGCTGTGACAGACCCAAACATTTTTCCGTTATCACCGCAAGCAATCTCTACAATAATAGTGTTTCCGTTTAATCTTTCAGCAAGTTTTATTGCCTCTTGTTTTTCTATTTCCAATTTTCTTAATTCACTTGCTTTCTTTTGATTTGTTTCGTTTATAACTTGATTGGTGGCTTGAATTGCCATTTTCTTTTTAATCAAAAAGTTTTTGGCATAACCATCGCTAACTTCGATAATATCGCCTTTTTTGCCATGTGCTTTTACATCTTGTAACAATAAAACTTTCATACTCTTTCTCCTTTTTATCTAAATCCTCCGGACACTTCGATAACTTGTCCCGTAATAAAATTTGATTTTTCTGACGCCAAAAATACGGCAATATCTGCCACTTCTTGCGGCTCGCCTATTCTGCCAAGCGGCGTTTTCTCCTTTATTTCGGCTAACGTCTCCTTAGAATGACATTTATTCATATCCGTATTTACTGCCCCTGCGGCTATACAGTTTACCGTTATTTTACTACTTCCTATTTCCTGTGCAAGAGCTTTGGTAAGGCCTATCATACCTGCTTTTGATGCGGAATAAGCAACCTCACAAGCTGCACCATAAACACCCCAAACACTTGATATGTTTATTATGCTACCACCTTTATCAAGCATATAAGGAATACTCTCGCGGCACATATAAAACACGCTGTCAAGATTGGTAGACATTATATTTCGCCATTCACTAACCTTTAAATCCATTAGTAAATCATAGTTTGCTATCCCTGCATTATTTACCACGACGTCTATACCACCGAAAACTTTTACTGCTTGCTCGACAAAATTTTTGACACTTTCATAATCCCTGACATCGCATTTTATACCTATGCAGTTAAGTTCACTGTTGCCGTTTATGTTTTTGCATAAGATAGCGGCATCTTCCTCGCTTTTGTTATAGCAAAAAGCGACTTTATAGCCCGCTTTTACAAATTTTTCAACCAAACTTTTTCCTATGCCTTTTGCTCCGCCGCTTATTAATGCAACCATATACACCTTTTTATTATTTATTTTTGTTATTATACCACAAATAATATATCTTAGTCAATATCAAATTTTAATGTTTTTTTGTTTTAAAATAGATTTTTTTCGCATTACTTTTTGATAAATTTTATATAAATAGTCCGATTTTCATAAGCTTTTTTCAATTTTTTATCTATACTTTAAATATTTAC
>OFFB01000989.1_pt1 | contig 20043 bp, 22 predicted proteins | sample 1521281 | NCBI WGS metagenome assembly OFFB01 (sample SAMEA3504109, study PRJEB24116) | mouse gut metagenome | biome: mouse gut; feature: mouse-associated habitat; material: faeces | place: Denmark | collected 2011
TGCTTGCTATTCTACCCACGACACTCCCGGAGGGTGTGTCGCAAATTATTAAATTTTTAGAAAGAATGAGTTTCTACTTGATATTAGACGTTTAAACGTCTAGTATTGGATAAAAGATGGAGGGATAGAAATGGAATATATATCGGTAAAAGAAGCATCTTTAAAATGGGAGATTTCGGAACGGAGAATACAACGCTTATGTTTAGAGGAAAGGGTAGCTGGAGCAATTAGGTTTAGCAGGGTTTGGATGATACCAAAAGATGCAGAGAAACCAGCAGATGCCCGCATAAGAGAAGAGAGGATGAAAAGACATGAATAAGGTTTTGATTATTGATGATGATAAAGAGCTTTGTATGCTTATGACAAAGTGTATTGAGCAGGAAAATCTTAGTGTGGTTGTTGCTAATGGTGGCATAGAAGGACTGCGGATATTGGAGGAAGATAAAGATAACTGTTCACTTATTATTCTTGATATTATGATGCCCGATTTAGATGGTTTTCAAGTGTTGCAGCAAATAAGACAGACAAGCAATATTCCTGTCCTTATGCTGACTGCAAAAAGCAATGAAGAAGATAAGGTGTCAGGCTTGCGGATGGGGGCGGATGATTACCTGACAAAGCCATTTAGTATTAATGAGCTTATGGCACGGGTAAATTCCTTAATCCGGCGTTATACCCTGCTTAATCCTGTTTCCAGTCCTGAAACAGACTGCATGACGTTTCAGGGGATGACGATTGACAGCCTTAACCGCCTTGTTTTTCAAGGGAATGAACAGATTGAGCTTACGGGAAAAGAATTTGACCTGCTTTCTTTTCTGGCATCAAATAAGGGTAAAGTATTTACAAAAAAGCAGATTTATACGCAGGTTTGGGCGGAAGAATATGCTTTTGACGACAGTAATATCATGTCATTTATCAGCAAATTGAGGAAAAAAATTGAACCAGATCCGGAACATCCGTTTTACATTTTGACTGTCCGTGGCGTTGGCTACCGTTTTAACAGGGAGGCTTGACATGAGTATTAACCCATTTTTATTGATTATGTTTTGCATAGCTTTGTTGGTAATCCTGTTTCTTTTCACAAAACTCAGGCGTGTACGGGGGCAGTTGTCTATTATTGAGGAAGCGCTTGAAGATATAAAATCCGGGAACTTAAACCGCCGTATGCTGACTAAGAAAAATGATATGACAAGAAAAATCTGCTATGGCATTAATGAGATTGCAATGAACAGCCAGACACAGCTTATTAAACAAAAACAGTCTGAACAGGCGTACAAACGGTTAATGACCAGTATTTCCCATGATGTCAAAACTCCCCTTGCTTCTCTGGTCGGTTATTTGGAAGCAATCGAATGTAAGATAGTGGCAGGAGAAGAAAAAGACGAATACGTCCATGTCGCATTTGAGAAAGCCCATTACCTGAAGCATTTTGTGGAAAATCTCTTTGAGTGGGTGAAACTGGATTCCGGGGAACAGATTTTTCACTTTGAGGCTTTGGATTTGAATGAAGCATCCCGGGACATCGTAGCTGATTGGATTTCCGTTTTAGAAAACAGTAATTTTGAGTATGAATTTGATATTCCGGAAACGGAATACCTTATGCGTATAGATGTAAATGCGTATAGCCGTATCCTCAACAACCTGCTGCAGAACGTGCTTATCCATAGCAAAGGAAATAAAGTGATATTCCGTATTTCAGAAAATAACTGGCAAGCCCGAATTACATTAACAGATAATGGCAAAGGAATATCCCCCGATCATCTCCCGCATATTTTTGAGAGGATGTACCAATGCGACCAGTCACGGTCTGCAAAAGGAAACGGGCTGGGCTTATCTATTGTAAAAGAACTTGTGGCAGCCCATAAAGGAACGATTGCCGCTGACAGCACTCCTGATAAGGGAACTATATTTACAATATTGCTTCCAAAATCCCTGTAGTAATACGGGGATTTTTCAGTTTGTCAAATTTCTGTTAGCTGTAAAAACATGAAAAAAGCAAGGTTTCGGCAAGGTTTTGGCAAGGTTAGCGTGATAGAATAGCAAATATGAAAAAGGAGGTTTCGCAATGAGCAAATATGTAATTGAAACAAAAAATCTTACCAAACAATACGGAACACAGAAAAGCGTTGCGGATTTGAATATCCATGTAAAGCAGGGACGCATCTACGGTCTGCTTGGCAGGAACGGAGCCGGAAAGACAACGACCATGAAAATGCTGCTTGGGCTGACACAGCCCACTTCCGGGGAAGTTACAATCTGGGGACAGCCTTTACGGACAAATGAGAAAAAGCTCCTGCCCCGGATTGGCTATCTGATCGAATCCCCCGGATTTTACCCGAATCTGACCGCCACAGAAAACCTGCGCATTTTTGCTACCCTGCGGGGAGTGCCGAGCCATAATGCAATTAAAAATGCGCTTGATTTAGTGGGGCTTCCCTATAAAGACAAAAAGCTGTTTTCCCAATATCCCCTTGGCATGAAGCAGCGATTGGCGATTGCCCTTGCCATTATGCACGACCCGGAGCTTTTGATTTTGGATGAACCGATTAACGGCCTTGATCCGATTGGAATTGCGGAAGTGCGCTCTTTTATCCGTGACCTCTGTAACGAAAGAGGAAAAACGATATTGATTTCCAGCCATATTCTTTCCGAGATTGCACTTTTGGCTGATGATATTGGAATTATCGACCACGGCGCATTATTGGAGGAAGAAAGCCTTGCAGAACTGGAAGCAAAGAGCAGCAGGCATATCCGTTTTACTGTTTCCAGTACAACACAGGCAGCAAGGATTTTAGAACGCAATTTCCATGAAACGCAGTTTATCATACAGGACGATTATAAGATGCGTCTGCATAATTTAGATATTTCAGTCGGAGAAATTATAACCGCCTTTGTCGAAAACGGACTTACCGTATCAGAAGCCTATGTCTGCGAAGAAAGCCTTGAAGATTATTTCAGGCGTGTAACAGGGGGTGAAGGAATTGCTTGATCTTATAAAGTGTGAGTTTTGGAAATTGAAACGGAAAAAGTTTATCCTTTTTGTAATATTTTCTGCATTGCTTTTTCCTATCCCGTTTACAGCACTTGTGCTAAAAGGGAATGTGGGCGATCTGAACGCTTTTGACGGCTTATATGATATGCTTTTTTGTATAGCTGTTCCTGTCATGCTTCCCTGCATACTTGGCATTATAGCGGCTATGCTCTTTTACATGGAAAGAGATAATGCAACTCTGAAAAATTTGATGGCTATTCCTGTTTCGGCATGGGAAATTGCGACTGCAAAAATCATAGTATTATACTTTATCAGTCTTTTATTTACTTGTGTAACATTGTTCTCTGCAATTATCGGCGGGATAATAGCCGGAACTGATTTGGGCAATATTTGGAACAAACTTGTAATTGCCGTTATTACAGCTATTCTATATGCCACGGGTACACTTCCGATTATAATTGCGATTGTAAAATTTAACCGCTCTTATATATTTGCAGTTATTTTGACATTCTTCTATACAATGTTTGGATTTTCCCTTGCTTTTACAGGGCAATTCACATCAGAAAATCAAGTGTTGAAAGTGCTTACCAGTCTTTTACCTACGCCTGTTATTTATCGTTGGCAGGCTTCAAGAATGATTGGGCAGGGAACAACTGCTTTTGAAAACTGGCATCCTTACTTTCTGAAATTAGAAATTGTAGTATTTACCGTTTTTATCCTTGGAGGTATCTCTTATTTTGCGATTATCAAAATCTACAAAAAGCAGGAAGGGCAGGTGTAAGAAATGGCAAGGCTCATAAAAACAGAACTCTGGAAATTAAAACGTTACTCTGTTATCTGGATTGGAATTGCAACTATGCTGTCTGTTGTTTTACTAACCTGTTTTATGGAGAGTGGTACGCCGGGAACGCCGACATTTTCCAGTTTTTCAGATGATGTAATATGGAACAGCTTTTCGCTTATCTTTCCGGCGACAATCGTAATGATTGCGGGTTATATGATTGAACGTGAAAGAACAGACGACACGCTTAAAAATATAATGGCAATCCCGGTATCTTTCCGAAGCCTGCTTTTTGGTAAAGTATTTGTCTGCGGAATGATTTCTGTCTTTCTGGCGATAGTGGAACTTTTATTTACTGCTCTCATTTCGCTTTTTTGCAGATATGAGGGAATTGCTCTCAGCAGCATAATGAGATCGCTTGTCCAAATGGTTGGAATGAATTGCTTTGTATTTATATCGGTGATTCCTATTATTGTATTTACAGGGCAAAGGGCAGGAGCATTTATGACGGGCGTAGCTTTTGCATTTTTTTATGGTTTCATAGGGACTTTTGCTTCCGGTCATGGTTTGTCCTGTCTTTACCCGGTTACGATAGGACTTGGTTTTATCAATTATCAAAATGGCATGGAAACCGGCACATATAATATTTTCCGGTGCGTTGTTGTACTTCTGATTATGCTTGTTATAACTGCGGTTATGCTGCTTCTGGCACATGACGGGAGCAAAACGCAAAAAATAAAAGGCAAAGGAGATATTCAATGACAGGAAAAAGAATACTTTGTATCATTCTAATATGTATGGGTGCTTTATTGCTTTCCGGCTGCAACAGCATTTATCAGGCACTATCAGACGGGACGGAAAAGATACTTGATGTGGCTTCTGATATCGTAGGCGACACTCCCCAAAATACTGCTTTAGACATCATGGATGCGCTAAATGAAATTGGCGGAAACACTGTTTTAACTTCTGAATTTTCTTTGCAGGGGGAACGTACTACAGGGATTGATAATTACGTCGGAACTTATTCAGCCGAGTATGAGGACTTTTCAAAAACGGAATATCTGTTTGCGGTGTTGATGTTGAAAGAGAGCAGGGAAATGAATTAACTGTAGAGTGCGTCCTAAAAGTTGACAGTGGTACTGCTAAAGTATTTTGGATTTCAGGAAGCGAAAACCCAGTTAGCTTGATTGAAACGGACGGAACTTATAAGGAAACAATTACATTGTCGAGTGGCAGTAACTATATTGGTATTGAATGTGAAGATTTTACAGGAAGTATGGAATTGAATATCGAATAATGACTGCTGGACGCCCATTCTAATCAGGGGAAGCGATATGACAAAGCAGATCTGCTTCCGAAAGTCCTGTGAATAGCAGGATTTTCCCTTTCAAAACGTGAAAAAGGCAAGGTTAAGGCTTTATATTAGATTTGTTGCTTTACGCAAACAAAGTTATTGAAAGTGAGGAAATTTTATGAGTGACTATGTGATTGAGACAAAACAGCTGACAAAGGTGTACGGCAATCAAACCGCTGTCAATGCTGTCGATCTCCATGTAAAGAGAGGTCAGATTTATGGTCTGCTTGGACGTAATGGAGCCGGGAAAACTACAATACAGAAAATCTGGAAATTTTTGCAAGGCTCCGTGGTACAGCAGCACCTAATGCTGTAAAGAATGCCCTGGAGATTGTCGGTCTGCCTTATAGGGATAAAAAACTGTTTGGCAGGTATTCCCTTGGGATGAAGCAGCGTTTGGGCATTGCCAACGCTATTTTGCACGATCCGGAATTGCTGATTCTGGACGAGCCGACAAATGGTCTTGATCCTATTGGTATTGCTGAGGTCAGGGATTTTATTAAAGATTTGAGTGTTGAGCGTGGAAAAACAATTCTGATATCCAGCCACATTCTTTCGGAAATCCAGTTACTGGCAGATGATATCGGCATTATTGACCATGGGGTTCTTTTGGAAGAAAGCAGTATGGGCGAGTTAGAGAAGAAAAATAGTAAGTATATCATGCTGCAGGTTTCAGACGTTTCCAAAGCAGCCCTGATTCTGGAACGTCAATTCCAACTGAAAAATTATTCCATGCAGGACGATCATACCCTGCGCCTTTAGGATACCTCTTTGGACCGATATGGAATGCAGGAAGGAATAGAGAAGAGGAACTTCTTGCTAACTGCTATTTTAATTCTATGCAACTGGCAATGGATAATGGAATTAGGTCTATTGCATTTCCTTCTATATCAACGGGAGTATATAGTTTCCCGGTTGAGTTGGCAGCAAAGATTGCAATACATACAGTAAATAGGTTCTTGCAGGATAATCCGGATTGTTTTGATCTGGTGGAGTGGGTGCTATTTGATACTCATACTGAATCGGTGTATGAAGCTGAGGCTGATAAATTATACGATAAATAAAATGACAAAAGGGAGCTTTTATGTACGCTGAAAAAACAGATTATGATGATATTGAAATGTCGAGCAGGTTACGGAATATTCTCAGAAGAAATGGATTTGAGTCATTGGAAGGATTGGGAGAATATCCAAAGGAACATTTTATAAAGTTTCGTAATATGGGACCAACAACATTGCAGGAGCTGTATACGATTTGTGAGAATCAGGGGATAAAACTGCGTAGTATAGAAGATCTGAATGATATGGAGCATGGAGTCAGATTTGATGACTTTTTATGCATGGATGCGTTTAGAATGGGGATAAAAAGCAAAGATGATTTGAGAAGATATAGTCTTGAGGAACTTGAAAATATGTGCCCGAAGGATAAAAGGTTGTTTGTAAGATTAAAGAAGTTAAAAACAATACAAGGGTAATCTTATGTTTAACATGATAATTAGTGGAAACTCAATTTTGTCGGGTGGCAACTGTAAAATTGAAGGTAGTATAGTTGTACTGTTTGTAAATTTGATTTTAATGTTTGGATTTGTAATGGCAAAAAAGAAAAGGGATAAAAATCTATAAATCCAATTTTATTGATCCAAAATCAAGGAAGATTCATAATAAGCGAGAAAACAGAGATTAATTATATGCAGACAAAACTCATCCGGCTTCCTTCAGAGGAGTGGCATTTACCCGTTGAGCAGATTGTTCACTTTAACCACCTCAAAGGATTGGGAGGAAGAAACGCCTATTTGGCATAAAGGAGAATAAAATGGAATACCAGTACAAACTTCGTCCACATCACGGATTGTGTATCTCCTTTTTCTCAGTGAAAAAGTATAATGAAAAATATAAAGAATATATAAAGAAAATAATAGCTGAATTAGAAAACGCTTCAATTGTTTGTGTCACATTGCAGTTAGATATTTTTTGTGAGGGATGTTCCAGTAGATTACAAGATGGAAGCTGTAGTGTTGCTGATAAGGTTCGAGAATATGATCAAAAGATTCTTGAATTATGTGGATGGAAAGAAGGAATGCTACTTCCGTATTCTGAATTTAAACAAGCTATTCATGATAATATTTTGTCTTGTAGAAAGTGTGAAATAATTTGTGGTGATTGTGAATGGAGCGAAATTTGTTACATAAATGAAAGAAAAAATAAAAAGCTAATATGTTGGATTAATGAACAAGATAAAATATTGTCTTTCCACCAAGAAGAAGGATTTGTGCAAAAGGAATTTACAGACAGAGACGAGCTTCGATGCTTCTTGCTTGCAGTGTATGGAATATATAGGATACAGTAATAAAAACTGTAAGGTTATATATGAATCCGCTATATAAGCTCTTTCGTTTATCTGGCAAACTAGACAGGCTTAAAAATCATATTCTACCTTCGAGGGGTATGTTTTTTCTCTAAAAAAGAGTACGATCAATATAAAAAAGGAGGTAGATGGATGGATCTTATCAAAATTGGAAAATACATTGCAGGTAAGAGAAAGTCATTGGGGATGACGCAAAAGCAACTGGCAGAAAAATTAGGTATGAGTGATAAGTCTGTTTCTAAATGGGAGAGAGGAATCTGTTTGCCGGATGTATCAGTATACTTAGAATTATGCGGAATATTAGGTATTAGTCTTAATGAGTTCTTGGCTGGTGAAGATATTGAAATAGATAATATTGAAAAAAAATCAGAAGATACATTGATACAGATAACAAAGGACAGTGGCCGCAAACAACGATACTTAAAGAGAATCATTATAGTGCTTCTTATTGTAGTGGGAATATCTATGGTTACTTTTGGATCCATCGTATGTAATAAATTGCGACAACCACAAAACTATATTGAAGCAGTAGATTCAGATAGTATAGAAACGAAAACTGCTGAATTGTTATCAGGAATTGATGGAACAATGATGTTTCGATACAATTCAAGGGATACATTTAAAACGTTATCTATTTATTTGTCAGAATATCAGCTTGGACAACGAGTTTCACATAAAAAAGTTTTGGAACTTTCCTATGAAGATGTGAAATCTTCCACAAATGGATTGATTGTCATTACACCGGATTTTGATAATTTTACTGCAAAGCTCATCGCAGCAGGTAAATATTCAAAATATATGACAGAAATACCAATTTTGGAGGGAGTTACAAACAGGGAATATTATGGAAGATCAGCAACGTCTATTGAAAACAAATGCAAGATAGAGTATGGAACAGAGCAAGGATTAGCGGCACTGATTTATGGAGAAAAGGGGTTAAGTTCGTTGCCAATACAGGATATTACAGGGGAGCATATAGATACCGATAATGAGTACATGTATTACTATTCGGTTGAATTCATAAAATAGCACTAATAAAAAGAAGAGGATGTCACGTAATCTGCTTTGATTCGGTGGCATCCTTTTTTGGCATTTGGTTTTTTACGGGCATTATAGATTTCATAACTTATTTCTTATTTTTCTGTATTCTCTTGGCGAATATCCTTTCAGCTTGTGAAAAAGCCGGCTGAAATAAAGCTGGTTATCATATCCGACAATCTTAGAAATCTCATTGATGGAATAAGTTGTTGTTTCAAGTAACATCTGAGCATTGTTGATACGGATTCCCACAATGAATTGCATTGGTGTAGAACCGGTATATTTTTTGAAATTTCGGATAAACCAGCTGACACTCATGCCTCGTGAGGCAGCATAATCATCAATATTGATATTTTGATTGTAGTTTTCACTGAAAAAGGTAACAGCATTATCCATCTCATGATCAAGATATTCATTTTTTAATATGTGCTTTCTTGTCAGTTCCCGGTGGAAACTGATCAGAAGATGACGTAGCAAAAGGACAAGCATTTCCTCATAATTGTCTTGACAGCGTTGGAGCTCGATAATGATACGTTTGAAAATTTGTTCATATTCATTAGATGTACCCACTTGAAAGACACGTTCTTTATCCGGAAACCCATATTGACGTAAGATATTTTTCACATTGCTTCCTGTGAAGTGAATCCAGTATACTTCTGTCTTATCTTCTCCGTAATATTCATATTTTTGGAGTTCTTTCGGTCTGTACAGTACAATGTTGCCGGCTGAAACAATCGTTTCATTATTTACATTATCAAAATGAAAATGCCCACAACCAGCAGTGATATATATAATCTGATAATCCAGACGACCCCTTGGACGGTAGGTCGGAAGTTTGGGATGTCTGGAAAGACGGTAAGTACCACAGCTACCGACAATCAGCGGACGACTTTTGTCTTTGAAATCCATATGTGAGTGGTTCAAATAACCGGTGTTCAAATGCATAGGACAGCACCTCTTTTCGTACTTTTTATCATTGTATCATTTAGTGCATATTTTGTCTAATCCAATTCATAGACATATTTTGCGAATTAGGATAAGCTATATATAGCATAACTAAGGAACGTAAACAAAAAGTAAAGTATAAGGTTTGCTTTAGGAAAACAAAGAACAAAAAAGTATATGTATTGGAGGAGAGCTATTTATGATCGTACCACGTTATTATGAAAATCTAAGCGTACTGCACGAAAACACAATGCCAGCCAGAGCCTATTATATTCCGGCATCCAGAAGAATGGATAACTTGGTGGAACACAGAGAAGAGTCAGATCGTATGCAGTTATTGAATGGAACTTGGAAATTCCAGTATTTTAACAGCATCTATGACATTAAGGATTCTTTCTTTGAGAAGAATTATGATACAGAAAATTTTGATGAGATTCAGGTTCCAAGTGTATGGCAGATGGCTGGATATGATACACACCAGTATACAAACATCCGGTATCCATTTCCGTTTGATCCACCATATGTGCCACAGGACATTCCGTGTGGAGCCTATGTACATACTTTTGAGTACAGTAGAGATGAGAAAGCGCCAAAATCTTTTTTGAACTTTGAAGGAGTAGACAGTTGCTTTTACGTATGGATCAATGGCTCTTACATAGGATACAGCCAGGTTTCGCATATGACCAGTGAGTTTGATGTTACCGATGTACTTCAGGATGGAACGAATACGGTGGCAGTGTTGGTAATGAAGTGGTGTGATGGTTCCTATTTGGAAGATCAGGACAAATTCCGTATGAGTGGTATTTTCCGGGATGTGTACATTTTGAAACGCCCAAAACAGGCAATCAGTGATTATCATATTAAAACAAGAATTGAGGATATGCTTGCGAAAGTAGAAATTGAAATGAAATTCTACTCTCCGTTAAATGTAAAAATTTCGATTGAAGATAGAAACGGAGCAGTTGTAGCACTAGGAAGTATTGCTGAAGAAGGAACAGCTGTATTAGAAATCGCAAGTCCGGAACTTTGGAATACAGAAAATCCATATCTATATAAACTGATTCTTGAAACAGAGAATGAAGTAATTGTAGATCACATTGCATTAAGAAAGATAGAGATTAAAGACCAGGTTATTTATTTAAATGGACAGAAGATTAAGTTCCGTGGTGTCAATCGACATGATTCTGATCCGGTTACTGGATTTACAATCAATCCGGAACAGATTACAACCGATCTTACGTTAATGAAGCAGCATAATTTTAATGCGATCCGTTCCAGCCACTATCCGAACGCACCATTTTTCTATGAAATGTGTGACAAGTATGGATTCATGGTAATAGATGAAGCAGATATTGAAGCTCATGGTCCATTTATGATCTACAGAAAAGAAGACACTGATTACAATCGGTTCAAACGATGGAATGAGAAGATTGCAGATGATCCGGTATGGGAAGAGGCAATCGTTGATCGCGTAAAACTCATGGTGGAACGTGACAAAAACCGTTTCTGTATTGTTATGTGGTCAATGGGAAATGAGAGTGCTTATGGCTGCAACTTTGAAAAAGCACTGGAATGGACAAAGAATTTTGATCCAGACCGTATCACACAATATGAGAGTGCAAGATACCGTAATTATGATGAAACATATGATTACAGCAATCTGGATGTGTACAGCCGGATGTACCCAGCGCTTTCCGAAATTCAGGAATATCTGGATAAAGATGGAAGCAAACCCTTCCTTTTGGTAGAGTACTGTCACAGCATGGGAAACGGACCTGGAGATTTTGAAGATTACTTCCAGATGATTCAGGATAATGATAAAATGTGCGGCGGCTTTGTCTGGGAATGGTGTGACCATGCGATTGCTCATGGAACTGCTGAGAATGGAAAGACTATATATGCTTATGGGGGCGACCATGGCGAAGAAATTCATGATGGCAACTTCTGTATGGATGGATTAGTATATCCGGACAGAACGGTACATACAGGACTTTTCGAATACAAGAATGTTTATCGCCCGGCAAGAGTTATTTCCTATAACAAAGAAAGCGGAGAACTGGTGCTTCATAACTACATGGATTTTGATGACTTGAAAGATTATGTGAAGATTAGTTATGAGCTGACACAGGATGGTCTTGTGATCAGCAAAGGCATACTTCCGGAGTTTTCTGTGGCACCACACGGGGAAGGAAAAACAAACCTGAAGATCAATGTTCCAGAGAATGGGAAATGTTATTTAAAACTTATTTACCATCTGAAAAAAGAATTGCCACTGTTGGATGAAGACCATATTCTTGGATTTGATGAAATTGAGGTAAGTAAAGAGGATACAAAATGTAAACTTGCAGAGAAATGGATACCAAAAACAGTAGTGGACTCTGAATTACAGGTAAATGAAAATGATACACAGATTCATATCAAGGGGCGTGAATTTGCTTATACCATAGACAAACGTACTGCACTCTTTACAGAGATGAAATTCGCAGGGCGGGAATACTTGAACCATCCGATGGAATTAAATATTTGGAGAGCTCCAACAGATAACGATATGTACATCAAGTCTGAATGGAAGAAAGCCCACTATGATAAGGCTTACACAAGAGCCTATACGACAGAGGTTGTGCAGGGAAAACATGGTGTGAAGATTACAAGCCATGCTTCCGTTGTGGCAGAGACAGTACAGAAGATTCTTGATGTGACGATTACATGGAAAATAGAAGCTGCTGGAAAGATTGATGCAGATATTGCAGTAACAAAAGACGATGAATTCCCGGATCTTCCGAGATTTGGTGTGAGGATGTTCCTGGATAAAAAACTTTCAGCTGTAAGATACTTTGGAATGGGACCACAGGAAAGTTATTGTGATAAACATCAGGCTGCGAGCCACGGTTTGTACCGGGCAGATGTAGGGGATTTACATGAGGACTATATCCGTCCACAGGAAAATGGAAGCCATTATGATTGTGAATATGTAGAGCTTAACAACAGCCGATATGGAATTGTGGCATCCGCAGAAAAGGCATTTTCATTCAATGCTTCTTATTATACACAGGAAGAACTTGAGAAGAAAACGCATAATTATGAATTAATAGAATCAGATAGTGTAGTATTCTGTGTTGACTACGCATTAAATGGCATTGGTTCTAATAGTTGTGGTCCAGTTGTATTGGAGCAGTACCGATTTGATGATGTATTATTCCGGTTTCAGTTTACACTGATACCGTATGTAAAGGGATAATAAAGTTTCATGTAACCCGTAAACAAGGAAAGAGAGTCTGATTGTAATGTAAAGTCCGGATATACAGAGCAATCAGACAAAATCAGAGAAAAAAACAGAATTAGATATCATACGGTTAGCCATATTGAGATTCTAAGTGCGATGAAGATGAGGAGCAAAGAAATTCGATGGAAGAAAAAAAGTATTTGAAATGGTATAACAAAATTGGATACGGATCAGGTGATATTGCAGGTAATGTAGTCTATGCGTTCCTGACATCTTTTATGATGGTCTATCTGACGGACTCGGTAGGACTTGCTGCAGGTGTCGTGGGTACCCTGATTGCCGTATCAAAACTATTTGATGGTTTTACGGATATATTTTTTGGATCAATGATTGACAAAACACACAGTAAAATGGGAAAAGCGAAACCCTGGATGCTATACGGATATATTGGTTGTGCCATTACGCTGGTCGGCTGCTTTGCAGTACCGGTGAGTTTGGGAACAACGGCTAAATATGCATGGTTCTTTATTTCTTATACACTGTTAAATGGTGTGTTTTATACAGCAAACAATATTGCTTATTCAGCACTTACGTCACTGATTACAAAGAACAGCAAAGAGCGTGTACAGATGGGATCTTACCGTTTTATTTTTGCATTTTCAACAAGTCTTCTGATTCAGGCGATTACAGTTGGATTTGTAGATAAATGTGGTGGAGATGCTGCGGCATGGAGAACGGTTGCTATTATCTATGCAATCATTGGTCTGGTCGTAAATACGATTTCAGCACTTTCTGTTAAGGAACTTCCGGAGGAAGAACTTAATGAAGGAGAAGTAAAGAATGATAATGAAAAGTATGGAATGGTACAGGCATTCAAGCTTCTTGTCAAAAACAAATATTACATGATGATTTGTGGAACATATATTTTACAGCAGTTATATGGTGCCATGATTGGAGCTGGCATTTATTACATGACATGGGTACTGAAAAATAAGAATTTGTTTGGACAATTTGCATGGGCAGTAAATATTCCACTGATCATTGCCCTGATTTTTACACCGACATTAGTTGGTAAGTGGAAAGGCATGTATAAACTGAACTTAAGAGGTTATGTCTTAGCAGTCATCGGTAGAGCACTTGTTGTTGTTGCCGGATATATGGGTAGTGTTCCGCTGATGATGGCGTTTACAGCTCTTGCAGCCTTAGGTCAGGGACCATGGCAGGGAGATATGAATGCTGTTATTGCATCCTGCTCTGAATACACTTATCTTACACAGGGAAAGAGAATTGATGGAACGATGTACTCTTGTACTTCTCTTGGTGTAAAAATCGGTGGAGGTATTGGAACCGCTGTTGTTGGATGGATGCTTGAGCTCAGTGGATATGTCGGAACAAATGCAACTCAGCCACAGTCTGCACTTGATATGATGCAGTTCATGTATCTTTGGCTTCCGTTAATCTTTGATGTATTGATTATGTTTGCACTTTCAAGAATGAATGTTGAAGATGCAAATAGAAAACTGAAAGCAGAAAAAGGAATTGCTGCAGATGAAGTAACAGATGCATCAGACATAAATTAGAATTGACAAGAGAAAGCGTTGTCTGATCGTTGTTCGATGAGACAGTGCTTTTTTCTATAATATAAAGTGATAGAACTGTATTTTGAAAATAAAAAGGACCACTTCATTTTTATGAAATGGCCTTAAGAAAATATTCAGTTTTCACAAAATAGTCCTTTTAGTATTTATACATGGTAAGGATGCTCAAAATATTCAGTGTAGAATACTAAAAGGTCATTCAGATATTTTTTTAGGTTGCTCATTTGCAATTCCTCCTTTCCTTATTTACAAGTTGATTATAAGATAGGTGTAAAAGGATTGCTTGCCAAATCGAAAGAAGATATAGACAAATGTTGCAAAGGGGAGTATTTCATGCAGTTAAAATATGTTGACACAAAAGAGGAGATCATAGCAATAAATAGGAAGTCAAAACATATTGAACCACATCTTCATAATGCATTGGAGATTGTTTGTGTAACAAGTGGAGCATTAGAACTTGGTGTCGGACAGGAACTATATCATATGGATAAAGGAGATATAGGCTTTGTATTTCCAGATGTTATTCATCACTATCAGGTACTGACACCCGGTGTAAATAAAGCGACTTATCTGATTGCATCGCCATTTACGATTGCCAAATTTGCAGATATCATGCAATCCATGGCTCCTGAATACCCGATCATCAAAGCGGAAAAGGTTGAACCGGAGGTATATAGGGTTATAAATGCGATTTTAGAGACAGAACAGTCGGATATTACTGTTGCACAGGCATATCTTCAAATTGTGTTGGCACGCTGCATAGGAAAATTAAATTTGGTAGAAAAGAGTAATGTGGGGAGCAACGATCTTATTTACCAGACAGTTTCCTATATATCAGCAAATTTTAAGAAGAAATTTTCGCTGGAAGAGATGGCAAAAGATCTGGGGGTGAGCAAATATGTTTTATCCAGACTCTTTTCCAAAACATTCCATAGAAACTTTAATCAATATCTTAACGATGCAAGGCTGAACTATGCATGCCAGCGTTTGGAAAATACGAGTGATTCTATTACAAACATTTGTCTGGATAGTGGATTTGAAAGTCAGAGAACATTTAACCGAGTATTTAAAGAAAGATATAAAATATCACCGAGTGATTATCGGAGTATTTGTGTGAAAGAGATGTTGTCATAAAAGGTTCTGTTGATAGAAATATTTACTTCGATTTCACAGTACTATGTATTTGATTTTATGTGTGGATGATATAATATGAAAATATTTGTAGAAAATAGCGCTTTATTTTATTATGAAAAGAGCAAGGTGTATTCTAAAGAAACAAGAAAGGCAGGGCGCATATGAACATGAGAAAATCCATAATCGATTTTAATGAAAAAAAAGGATTCATCTGTGATATGGATGGTGTGATTTATCATGGCAATCAGATATTGCCAGGTGTTCCAGAATTCATCCAGTGGTTGCATGATGAAAAGAAAGAATATTTATTTTTGACAAATAATAGTGGATATACACCACGGGAATTAAATCAGAAACTGGAAAGGATGGGACTTGATGTGCCAGAAGAACATTTTTATACCAGCGCATTGGCAACAGCCGCTTTTTTAAAGGAACAGGCGGCAGGCTGTTCAGCATTTGTGATAGGAGAAGCCGGTCTCTTAAATGCACTTTATGACGTTGGCATTACAATGAATGATGTAAATCCGGATTATGTTGTTGTGGGAGAGGGACGTTCCTATTCATTGGATACTTTAACGAAAGCAACGAATTTAGTTCTGAAGGGAGCTAAGCTGATTGGAGCAAACTCGGATGTTTCCGGACCGATCGAGAACGGAATCGCTCCTGCCTGTCGTGCATTGATTGCACCCATTGAAATGGCAACAGGTACACAGGCATATTTCTGTGGGAAACCGAATCCACTGATGATGAGAACAGGATTGAATATGCTTGGATGTCATTCAGCAGAAGCTGTAATGGTTGGGGATCGTATGGATACAGATGTGATTTCAGGAATGGAAAGTGGTATGTCTACTGTATTGGTTCTCTCTGGATGTTCAACGAAGGATACACTCAAAACTTATGCTTATCTTCCGACAATGGTATTGAATGGAGTGGGAGATATCGCCAGTATGGCAAAAGCAAAAGAGGAATAGTGTGATTAGGCAAATACCAGGAGGTAAAGTATATGATGAAACTTGATAATTTTGTAGGAATGATGACAGGACATTTTGATAATAAGGATCAATTTAAGAAAATGCAGGCAGAGGGGAAAACATATCCATATGCGGAACATGTAAATACAATCTGTAATGACAAAATAAATAACCTTCCTGAAGATTTCAAAGGAAAATTTGTTGTTGAAGAGAGTTATTATGAAATTAATGGGAAACGTCATGCATCTCCACATCTTTTCCTTATCACGGAAATAGAACAGGGAATTTTACTTTCTTCTTATGAAATTCCAAAAGGAGAAGATAAAAATACATTTTCATATGATTCTATGAAGAATGTTGATTACTCTAAACTAGAAAAATCTGAAAAATTTACTCCGGCACTTTATCATGAAAAGGACGGAATCTGGGAGGGAGGCAGCACAAGCCAGTTCTCTCCGGTAATGACATTCAAACTTTGGGAAAAGTTTTCCAACAATTTTCTGGAAGTATCAGAAAGCATGGAAGTTAATGGAAAGAGAACTTTTGGATATGATGAACCAATAATTTATAAGCGTGTATAATCAAAGGTCTGCATATTGGGATAGACTTCAGTTTGTTTGTAAAAGAGCATTGAAAGCAAGTGCAAAAGCTGGCGGAGCGTCATTGATGATATACTAGAAGGGTAAGCAGATAAGTAAAATTTGTAATATTACAGATTGGAATAGAGGGACTCTGAACAGGAGACTATGAGAAAATCTCTGTAAATTAGATTCTTCTATGATAATGAGGGTGAGAAGCTTACAAATCAGGCTTTTCACCCTTGTTTTATATATAACAGTTATTGCCAGGCATGTCCTGAACAGGGAATCTCTGATTCCCCAGTTCAATCCGCTACATGAAATACATCTTCTACCAGCATATTAAAGTACTTTGATATCCGCAGCATAAATTCGGCAGATGGGGTACTGTCCCCACGTTCTATCCTGCCGACAGTTTTGGTACTGTATCCGATAGCAGCGGCAAGGTCATCCTGGTAAATGCCTCGTTGTTCACGGATTTCTCTGATATTATTGGTAACCGCCATAAAGATCCCTTCTTTCAGTTCTATAGATATTTTCTTATTGTCAATTATGCAAAATAATGTGTCCAATAAAAAGGACTTGCAATTTTATCGGCAATGTCCTGTGATAGCAGAAGCATCAGATTTTCCAAGAACTTTTCCAAATATGTCTAAGCGGTCATTTTCACTAACCTTGATAGGTGCATACTTTTCATTAAGTGAGATAAGGAAAATTCCGTCTTTATCGTTTTGTAATTTCTTAATATAGGCTTCTCCGTTTAGAGCGAAGATGCCGATTTCTCCATTAGCAACAGATTCCTGTTGTAATACCCATGCAATCTGACCATCGTGGAATTCAGGTTCCATACTGTCACCACTAATGCGTACACCGAAAGTAGTATCTTCCGGCAGGATAGATTCATCTATGCGTACAGTATCTTTCGGTCCGCCTATAAGGAAGTTACCGGTTCCGGCTGATACGGCATTTTCAAAAATATCAATGCTACGGAATGGAATTATCTTAGCAGTCTGCTTTTCATACATTCCGGATGCGTGGAGCAGATTGATATAATCCATAGCTTTTTCCCTGCCTTCATCAGTTAGTGATGAGAAAGAATCGGCAGGATTTACTCCAAAATATGCTTCATACATGTTAGTAATACCAAGGATTCTACACACTTTGTAAAATATGGTAACGCTCGGCTCAGCAAGATTTCTCTCCCAGTTGGATATGGCTTTATAGGAAATGGTAATGCCTTCCTTTGCCAGTTCATCAGCGAGATCCTGTTGGAGCAAGCCTTTCTTTTTTCTATATGTTGAAATGATTTCTCCGATTGAGTACATACATACGCCTCTTTTCTTTCATTTTGTTGATTTCAAATGTCTCTTTTCACTCCATAGTATATAGCAATAGTGCCAATTATTCAAGTTAAAAATCCAATATAATGAGAAAAAGGACACATGTGTCTGTTGACAGTCGATTATTCTTGGGGTTATACTATGCCCTGTAAGGAACATTACTCATATACTTGGACTAAAGGTTATGGTAGTGACAGATTAAATGCAGGAGGTGATGCAGATGGGAGACAGGGTAATACTTCATTCAGATATCAACTGTTGCTATGCCTCGATTGAGCATCTGCATCATCCGGAGCTTGCAGGAAAGCCACTGGCAGTAGGCGGTGACCCGGAGGCAAGACATGGGATTGTGTTAACAGCCGACTATATTGCCAAGAAGTACGGTGTGAAAACAGGAATGGCACTCTGGCAGGCAAAGCAGGTCTGTCCTGACATAACATTTGTTTCACCAAGAATGGACTTATATCTTCGTTTCTCAAGAATGGCACATGAGATATATGCAGAATATACGGACAGGCAGGAGCCATATGGAATTGATGAGTGCTGGCTTGATGTGACAGGGAGCAGTTCCCTTAAAGGAGATGGATTGCTCATTGCACAGGAAATCAGCGGGAGAATGAAGTCAGAGCTTGGCATCACAGTGAGTGTTGGTGTTTCTTTCAATAAGATATTTGCAAAGCTTGGTTCAGATTATAAGAAGCCTGATGCAATCACAACTATGTATAAGAGTGAGTTTAAGCAGAAGGCTTGGTCACTTCCGGTGGCAGATCTTCTATACGTTGGCAAAAGTACGAACAGAAAGCTTGCATTATTTGGTATCAAAACCATAGGTGATCTTGCAAGGGCAGATGAAGATGTGCTTAACAGTCACCTTGGAAAGATGGGCAGTATCTTATGGTTGTTTGCTAATGGCTATGATGATTCACCTGTCAAGCTGGAGAATACCCACGCTCCAATCAAATCGGTGGGAAACAGTACAACGACACCAAAGGATTTAGTATGCGATGAGGATGTAAAGATTGTACTTTATATTCTGGCTGAGAGTGTTGCAGCAAGACTTCGTGAGAATGGATTCCGGTGCAGAGTGGTTGAGATAAGTGTCAGGGATAATGAGTTATTCTCTTTTACCCGTCAGAAAAAGATTGACCATGCAACTAATATCACCGGAGAGATAGCTGCATATGCTTATCAGATATTTAAGGAAAACTATAACTGGAGCAAGCCAATCCGCAGTGTTGGTGTCCGAGGTGCAGACCTAGTAACAGATAATTATTGGGAACAGATTGATTTGTTCTCAAGTGTGGAGAAGCGTGAAAAGCAGATGAAGATGGATTCGGCGGTGGATGAGATACGCAGAAGATTTGGATTTTACAGTATCCAGAGGGGACTCATGTACCGGGACAGGATTTTGTCGGCAGTCAATGCAAAAGAAGAACACACAGTACATCCACATGGGTATTTTTCAGGTTAGCAACGAGAAGTGCCAGATAATCAAGGCACAGATGTGTTGTGCTTGTACATAAACATATGGGACTTGGTTATCTGATACGGCGACTGCCGTGAGCGAAATGAAGCGAAGCGGAATTGAGCTGCACTACGAGTAGCGATAGAGTTAAAGAAGAGGGAGGCGGAACATGAGCGAAGCAGCAAGAATTGATCTGGTAGACAGAGCACCATTGACGGAGAAACAGCAGAATGTGTATGAAAGCATTATGCAATATC
>OFFB01000991.1_pt1 | contig 19995 bp, 14 predicted proteins | sample 1521281 | NCBI WGS metagenome assembly OFFB01 (sample SAMEA3504109, study PRJEB24116) | mouse gut metagenome | biome: mouse gut; feature: mouse-associated habitat; material: faeces | place: Denmark | collected 2011
ATGATCGTGGTGCCCTTGCCCCCGCTGGAAAGCGCCCGAAGCTCGTCTGTCGTAAAGACGACCAATCGGCCGCTCGAAGACAAGGCTGCGATCCATCCGGTCAAAGGCGTAGAAACTTGAACGGGCAGCGGTTTTGCTCCGTCCAGGATGAAGAAGGACTTGCCTCCTCTCTGACGGACCGATAAATCCGACATCTTGCAGAAGAAGCCCATGGCTGCGTCTGAGGTAAACAGCAGAACGGTATCAGGCGCACCGCAAATATAGTCGAAGGGAACATCGCCGTCCTGGAACTGAACAAAGGCGCTCACATGAGTGCCCTCGCCTCTGGCGCTCGGCAGGGAAGAAACCGGGATACTGTAAATGCGTCCGGTGTTCGACAAGATATACAAATTGTCGACACTGCGGCATTCCATAGAGCAGCGATACTTGTCGCCCAGCTTGAAGTTCATGGCACGAGCGTCAAATCCATGACCTTGTCTTGAACGCAGGAAGCCCTTTTCACTCACGATCACTGTGACAGGTTCATCAATCACCTGTTTCGCAATCGAAGCGCCCTTGGCTTCTTCAATGAGTGTGCGTCTTTCGTCGCCATAGGTGTCAATATCCTGACGGATCTCTTTGGTGACTTCTCTTCTCAGTTTCTTTTCATCCGTCAGCAAGCCGCGCAGACGTTCAGCTTCATTCCGAAGCTTCTCCAGCTCTTTACGGAGTTTGACTTCATCGAGAGAGGCCAACTGACGCAGTTTGATTTCAAGGATGTCTTCGGCCTGCGTATCAGACAATCCGAAATGCGTTATCAGTTCTTTCTTGGGATCGTCCGTACCGCGAATGATGCGAATCACTTCCTCAATATCAACGAGAACAATGAGACGACCTTCCAACGTATGGATACGAGCTTCAGCTTCATTTAAAGAAGTCTGAGATCGAGCGCGAACCGTACGCAGTCTAAAGCTAACCCATTCGGAAAGAATGTCTTTCAAACCTTTTTGACGAGGTTTGCCGTCAATGCCGATCACCACAAGGTTGAACTTGCAGGAGGTTTCAAGACTGGTCTTACTGAGAATGGTGCTGACGAGCTCTTCTCGATCAATGGATTTCGATTTCGGATCGATGACCAAGCGTACAGGTGCCTCAGCACTCGACTCGTCTCTCATGCCGCTCATGACGTTCATGATCAGCTGCTTGTCCTGCTGCTGTTTTGCAGTCAGAGACTTCTTACCTTGCGGTGCCTTAGGATTAGTGAGCGCTTCCAGTTCCGACATCACCTTCATGACGGAAACTTTATACGGAACGCTGTCAAAAACTAACTGCCACTGGCCCCTGGAAAGCTCTTCAAAGTGGTAAGTGGCGCGAACCTGCAGGTTGCCGTAACCGCTTCGATAAACATTCTTAATGTCAGAGGCAGAAGATATAACCTGAGCACCGCCCGGGAAATCCGGACCTTTAACAATTTCAAGCAATTCGTCCGTCGTGATCTCAGGATTACGGATCACTTCAATGGCAGCCTCTCCGACTTCCGTAAGATTGTGGGACGGAATTTCGGTTGCCATACCGACCGCAATACCGCTGGAGCCGTTCAATAAAAGCACCGGCAGACGGGCCGGCAGTAAAACTGGTTCTTTATGGGTTCCGTCGTAGTTCGGAATAAATTTGACGGTTCCTTTGTCCAGTTCGCCAAGCAGAAGATCGGCATACTTAGAAAGGCGGACTTCGGTGTAACGCATAGCCGCAGCACCGTCGCCGTCAGCCGAACCGAAGTTACCCTGACCTTGAACCAACGGATAGCGCATCGTGAAGTCCTGCGCCAAACGAACCATAGCGTCGTAAGCGGCCGAGTCACCGTGCGGATGATACTTACCTAAGACTTCACCGACGACTCGAGCACTCTTAACCGTTTTGACATCCGGATTCAGGCCGAGCCGCTTCATTGCGTAGAGAATTCTTCTCTGGACAGGCTTCATGCCGTCGCAGACGTCCGGCAATGCACGGCCTTTTACCACAGAAATAGCGTATTCCAAATAAGCGCGGCTTGCAAAGTATGCAAGCGTTAATTCATCGCAGTCTGTGTCGGCATGCTTCAGAGCTTCTTCGACGATGTCAGAACCACGGGGCTGTGCAGGCGCAGGAACCAATTCTGCTTCTTCAACTTCGTCCGCAACTTCCTGAAGCTCTTCCTTCATGTCAGAAGCATCTTCACGCATCAGGTTTTGAGCGAGCTGCTCGGCTTCTTCTAGAGAATCTTCATTCTTCGGTTCAGAAGCCGGTTCAGCCAACTCTGCTGTTGCATCTTCCGGTTGAAACTCTAATTTCTTTTCACCCTCGGAGGAAGACTTTTCTGCCTCAGGAGAATGTTCCGGCTCCTCCTCTAGCATATCAAAGAGGAAACCGGTTCCCTTACCGATGTCTTCTTCGGGTTCCGGCTGAGCTTTTTTAGCTTTTCCTTTCTTCTCTTGGGGCTCTTCGTCTTCAGCTGCGGGCAGAACCGCCTTTCCGTCGATTTCTTCAAAAAGCTCGGTCTGATCAGCTTCCGTTAATTTGCGTCTTGGTTTCTTAGGCATTTATTGCGCTCAGTTAAATATCAGGTTCGAACTGGTCGCCGTGGCGTTCGATCCACTGCTTACGTGCGTCGGCTTCTTTATTTCCCATGAGAATCTGCATGGCCTTTCCGGTTAAATCGTCGCCCGGTAGTCCGACCTTCACCGGCAAAAGTCTGCGGGTTTCGGGATCCAAAGAAGTCTCTTTGAGTTCTTCCCAATCCATTTCGCCGAGACCTTTGAATCGTGAGATAACGATCTGAGCATCGGTAAATTTTTCTTTTTTGAGTTTCTCGACTGTCTTTTTCAGCTCTTCTTCGTTCAAGCAGTAAATTCGGCGTTCTTTCTTCTTTCCTTTGTTCGGAACCGAAACCTTAAAGAGCGGCGGCATCGAAATGTAGATATGCCCTGTCTCCATAAGGTAGGAAAAGTGCTTGTAGAAAAGCGTCAGCAGGAGCACTTCAATGTGAGAGCCATCCACGTCGGCATCGGCCATGATGCAGATCTTGCCGTAACGAAGATTTGAAATATCGGGCTTCTCACCGATCTTGTGGGGATCGACACCGATAGAAACCGAAATATCGTGAATTTCTTTGTTGCCGAAAAGCAGGTTCTGATCGACTTCCCATGTGTTCAAAACTTTACCGCGAAGAGGAAGAATGGCTTGATATTCTTTATCGCGTCCCTTCTTAGCCGAACCGCCCGCAGAGTCACCTTCCACCAGGAAGAGTTCATTGCGGGAAATATCGCCGCTCGTGCAATCCGTAAGTTTGCCCGGAAGAACCGCAACAGAAGATCCTTTTCTCTTTTCGATTTTCTGAGCGGAATGCTGGCGCGCCTGTGCCTGCTTGATAAACATTTCAGCAAGCTTGCGGCCCTCTTCAACGTGGCTGTTGAGCCAGAACTCCATCTGCGGACGCACAAAGCTGGAAACCAGCTTCAGCGCATCTCGGCTGATCAATTTTTCTTTGGTCTGTCCCTGGAACTGAGGGTCCAGTACTTTTGCATTCAAGACAAAGCTGGCACGCGCAAACACGTCATCCACGATCATCTTGATGCCTTTAGCGCCCAAGCCATGGGTTTCCATGAAACTTCTCATGGCTTGGAAGACGCCGTCGCGCAAACCAGCTTCATGCGTGCCGCCGAGCGGTGTCGGAATCAGGTTCACGTAGCTCTCACGTTCCAGCTGACCTTCATCTGTCCAGCAAACGACCCAGCCGGCGCCTTCGCCCTGAGAAAAGGTATCGTCGTCCGCTCCGGCAAAGCCCTGAGCTTCGAAAGGCTGAACCAACGGAGGACGGTCCAGCTGTTCGGTCAAATATTCCTTGAGACCGCCTTCGTATTTCCAGACCTGTTCGATGTTGTCTTTTTCATTGCGATAGACCACCTCGCAGCCCGGAAGCAAAACTGCCTTACTTCTCAAGAGGCGGATCAACTGATTCTTAGGAATCGTGAGCGTGTCGAAATACTTTCCGTCCGGCCAGCAGCGAACCCTCGTTCCGGTCGCTTTCTTTGGTCGAGGAGTTTTAACACTGTTCAAAGGCACCGTAACAAAACCGTCCTCGAAAGTAATTGAGCTTTCGAGACCGTCACGCCAAACGGTTACTTCCAGGCGAGAGGACAGCGCATTGGTGACAGAAACACCGACGCCGTGCAAACCGCCGGAGAAAGAATAGGCACCGCCGGCACCTTTGTCGAATTTACCGCCGGCATGCAGACGAGTGAAAACGATTTCAACAACTGGAACCTTCTCTTCCGGATGAATACCGACCGGAATGCCGCGTCCGTTATCTTCTACGGAAATCGATCCGTCAGCGTGTTCGGTCAGGATGATTCGGTTGGCGAAATTCGCTAAAACCTCGTCCGTCGCGTTGTCGATGACCTCCTGAATAATGTGCAAAGGACAATCCGTCAAGGTATACATACCGGGGCGTTGTTTAACCGGCTGAAGACCTTTCAAAATGCGAATCGATTTTTCGGAGTAATCGTTGACTTTATTATCTTGCTCAAGAGACATACGGGCGCCAATCCAGCGACAAAGAAAAGATGCAAATGGCTATTTTAACAAATTGATTTAGACCGACTTCTGCCTTTTTACGGCCGGGAAGTCATCTTTTGACGCGTTTTTACTAATAGTTTTTACAGAATCCTACGAGGCCTTTCGAGCCTGTTCTGCCTTCATCGCCTGCAGATAAATCCCGTCGGCGAGGTCTCGAAGTCCTCTGGCGCATTTTTCCGGATTGCCTCTCGCGTCCTTAAAGACATACCAAATTCGATGGACCGCTTTTCTCAAGTTTTCATCTTCGAAGAGATCGCCGATGAGAATTTGCAGCTCCTTGTTCTTAGCAGTCCCGCCTTCCATAGCTTTATAAGCGGCCAAGGAAAAGATCCTTCTCACATCGTAGCCGCCTTTTAAGCCTCTTAATTTAAGAATCGCCGGAGCAGCTAAGTAAAGAGCTGTTGTCGCAAACCGGTCCCGGCGATCAATGGATTCCAATTTTGTAAATAGGAGGATTTCGCCGGCAGAAAGAGGGTCTTCCTCATAATTTCTAAGATTGAACGTCTTCAAAAAGATAGCGTTCATCAAGCGGTCAAACTTTTCCTGAGGCGACTGCATTGCTTCGTCAGGAGGATTATTTTGTGTCGAGGTTGCGACCAGTTCGCAGAAAGAATTGATCGTCTTCCAATTAGGAAGACCGCCTTCCTCCAATTCCAGCTGCAAAAAATTCAGCAAATAACCATCCTTCTGGGCTTCAGCAACGATTTTCTTGGTTTTCGTTGTAACACCACAAGACCAAATATCGTTAATAAACATAATACAACCTGACAGCTCAAAAGGACTAAAAAACGGACTACTTCCATTCTAACCAAGGTTGCTTTACGCCTGCTTACATTTTTGACGCCTCTGCGGGTGATCACTAACCTTGGTTTCTTCACCACCTATTATCCAGATTTTCCTACTCTATGAGCGCTGTATACGAATTCAGCCTCCATCGGAGGCTGAATTAGCTATCAATGACCATCTGCAATCAAATTGCAGAGAAGTCCAAGTTACTTGGCTGCCATAACTGCATCAAGTTCCTTCATGTCTTTATCAACCATCGCAGAAACAGAGCTGTCGGACCAGACGTTAAGACTGGTTTCAATCATATCTACCACGGCATAGAAAGGCAGAATCACTCCCATCAGAAGGATGGGAACATTCATGCTGGCGAGCAAGCTTGCGGACAAGAAGAAGCAGCCCATAGGCACGCCGGCGTTCCCGATAGCTGCCAGAGTCGCAATAAAGATCCAGGCAACAATGACACCGGGATGGATATCAAGACCAGCATTTTGCATCAGATAGACGACGGTTAAGAAAATGAAAGCCGCACAGCCATTCATGTTGATTGTTGTGCACATCGGAAGGACGAACTGCGCAACCTGCGGTTTTTCTCCGAGGTTCTGCTGCGCGCATCTCATTGTGACCGGCAGTGTTGCAGCTGAGGACTTAGAGAAGAAAGCCAGAGCAAGAGCCGGCAGCATTCCCTTTGCAACTTTAATCGGATTGAATCCTTTAAACATCAGGAAGGCAGGGATCACGATGAACATCTGGATTAAGTTCGCGGAAATAACCAATGCGAAGTAAGTTCCCAAACCGCCTAAGCTGACGCCATGGCTGACTTCCTGAGCCAGTGAAGCGACGAAAGCAAAGATACCGATCGGCAAAACGACGATAAGCCAATTGACAAGCGTAAAGAGAACATCTTGAGACGCTTTAAAGAATGTGATCATGAGATCCTGATTCTTAGATTCTCTCGGCATCTTTGCAATGGCAATACCGACAGCTGCAGCGATGAGAAGTACAGAAAGAACGTTCGCTGTTTGGAACGGCGTAATGAAATTATCGGGGACAATGCTTTCCACGTAATCCAAATAAGAGTGACTTCCTAATTTATTAGAGATATCAGGAGCCGTTCCGGTGACGGCCACGTTCGCCGGTGTAAAAAGCACGTATAAAGAGGCGGCCACGCAAGCGGCAAGAATCGTTGTTGAAAGCGTATAAAAAATCGTGTGTCTGAAAATCTTCGCCGATTCATTGTTCTGAGACAAAGTCGACAAAGAAGAAATAATGGACACGCAAATGATCGGAATACTTAAGAACTTGAACAATCTAATGAAAACGGTGCTAATGAACTGCACAACGATCATTAAATAATGGTTTTCCCAAATTCCGGCCAAAATGCCTAGAGCAATTGCCAAAAAGTAGGCAACAACCACGCCAACGAAGCCTTTCTGCATCCCGGCAGCTAAGATTTTTTTATCCACGATGAATCCTTATGTGTGTTTTTGTAACAGGATATACCAGACTTGAAACAAAAATTCCCGCTTCGGTTCTTTATTTCCGAAAGCGGGAACTCTGGTTATGGAGAAGGCTTCAGATTATTTCAACCAAGGGTTTTTTTCTTCGAGGATGATGGCGTCTCCGGCAGTAAATTCCTGCAGACTTCCGCTCTTTGTCTGAATGCAGATGAATTTGATGCCTTCGTCGTCAGAGGCATGAATAGCGCGATGTCCGTTGGGACGAATCACAAACCAGTCACCTGCTTTGATATCAACGACCTGGCCATCAATATAGAGCTGGCCCTTGCCGCCCAAAACACCGTAGACTTCTTCGTTCTGCTTATGAGCATGGACGAAAGGTACTGCGGCCTTAGCCGGAAGTTCATTAATAGAAATTTCGCATCCGGTCAGACCGAGCAAGTTGTGCAGTTCGACACGCGGAGCGTCTTTTACTTCAACCATCTTAAAATTTTCCATCTCAAACTCCTTGATTAAAATTTAGTTCGTAACCGAACTATTTAGTTAAAAATTAAAGCTTCCTCAAAAATTTGAAGTGAGCTTCCTCATTACTTTTTCGGCAATTTCTAATTCTTCCGGTTCTACTGCTGAAAGGATCCTCGCCGAAAGGTCTTCAGAAATTTTTCCGAAAACCGCCTCAAATGCGACACCCTTTTCAGTAAGTGACACCTTCACTCCTCTCGCGTCAGCCGGGTCCGGTTTTTTGCAAACATAGCCGAGCTTAACGAGCCTATCCACAAGTTCCGAAACGGTGGACTTAGAACGGCGGGTGCGTCCGGCAATTTCCTTTGCACTCAGTTCCCCGGCCTCAAACAGCACATGAAAAATATCTCCATGGGCCATTTTCAATTCAGGGTACCCGTACTTTTTCAGTTCGTCCTGAATAAAGTCTCCGGCTTTCTCGTTTAAAAGCGAGGAAAGATAAACAATCTCAAAATTTTCCATGACGAAATTATAGTTCGGCGACGAACTAAATTCAAAAAGAAGAGCCAGAAAAGATCCCAAATCAGATTTTGTTTTTTGTCCAATTCGGAATGAAGACAAATTATTCCAAATAAACAATGAGAAAAATTAAGATTATAGAGGGGTTTGATGATATTGTTATATAGTGAGTGGCGGCTCCAGCAGGAATCGAACCTGCACTTCAGTCTTAGGAGGACCACGTTGTATCCATTCAACTATGGAGCCGACGCACGAAATTCTAATCGAAATTCGGTTTTCATGTCATCGGAAAAGAAAGACTCTCTTTGGAATTCTCAGCCTCATTCTGCCGTGAAAACGTCAGAGACCTTGAAAACTTTTCCGGTACCGGTAAAGTCATACCCTTCAAGCTGTTCCTTATGCTCAGACCAATCATAGCTTCGGAGGAATTGGAGGAAATTCTTTGTTTTTTCTGTCTCTAAAAACTTTGCATCGGCGGCGGCAAGGTAATAAACCTCTTTTGCCAGTGGAATAAAATCCAAGCCGTTTTCCTTCGCCACATTTGCCGTGCAGAGTCCTACGTCCACTTTCCCGGCGGCGATCTGAACCGCTGTAAAGAACTGAGTGTCCGAAATATCGTTATAACCTTCGATTTCTTCAGGTTTTACGGCCAACACATCTAACATTTGATCAAAAAGAATCCGAGTTCCCGTCCCTTCCCTTCGATTGATAAACTTTGCCTTACGGGAAGCAATATCTAATATTGAATAGATTTTCTTCGGATTATTCGGTGCAACGGCAAGCCCCTGCAGTCTGGTGGCGAAGAAAATGAGTCGGTTATTTTCCGTAAGCAAATGACCGAACATCCCAAAAGCTTTACTGTTGCTGCTTGATGACTTGGGAAAATTAAATCCTGCCAGTTCACATTTTCCTTCGCGTAATGCTTCCAGACCTTTCCGGCTGGTCGTGAAGTTCAATTCAATTTCACAGTCGGTTGTTCTTCTTAAAAGATTGAGAGCCGAATCCGCGCAGCCTTCAATCACAATCGGATCCCAAGCAGAGTTAAATGCTTTTCTGAAGGAGTACGAAATACCGGATTGAAGTTCAATAATTTGTTCTTTGTACTTCGCCTCAACTTCTTTATTAGTCCACAAAAGCTGCTCTGCCAGAGGAGAAAGCTCTGCATTCTTTCCGCGGGAACGACTCACTAAAGGCTGGCCGAGTTCCTCTTCCCACTTATTTAATTCATTCCAAATATGTCGGAAGGAATATCCAAGTTCTTCAGCTGCCGCCTTTATCGACCCTGTCCTCTGTATGGCATCTAGAAGACTGATGAGGTCATTTTTGAGTAGAAAAAAATCTTCTGATTTATTTTCAGTTATTTCAAAACTCAACCGAATATTAAATAACCTGGATTTCATATTTTATCTCGCCTTGTTATGCATATATTTTACTTCTGTAAGCTTTATTACTGAAAGGCATCTGCTCAAACATTGGGATAAACCACCCCAATTAAATACTAAAAACACATGATCATACTTAGTATTATTACTGTAAATTTATTTATTTAACATTTAATTATGAACTTTTATTTATAATTCTTTTTATCTTAGTTGTTTTTAGTTCATACCAAGGAGATCATTATGGAAACAAGAAAAATGTTTTTCTCTCGACGCAATATTCTCAAAGGTTCAGCCGCCTCTCTCGCCGCTGCTGCACTCGGTTCGTCCTCGGCGGCTTTTGCCCAGCAGTCTTCTGCTCCGACCATCCGTCCTTTAACAGGAAAGATGACTTATGAGGAAGTCAGGAATCGTGCGCGCGAAATGATGATTCCGCGCTGCTATGTCTGCCCGGAATGCAACGGACGCGGCCCCTGCATCGGTCAAGTACCTGGCTTTGGAGGCATGGGTGCCTCCCGCGGCTTCCAAGCTAACTACGATTCTTTAGCTGCCGTACAGCTGAACTCACGAGTTGTGCACGGCGTTCATGTTCCGGATACATCTATCGATTTCTTCGGAACAAAAATCTCCATGCCGGTTATTGCTGCACCGACAGGCGGTACGACCTATAACATGGACGGAAAATTGACTGAAGAAGAGTTTGTTAACGCCATATGCGGCGGCTGCAATAAAGCCGGTACCTTGGGTGCGGTCGCTGACGGCATCGGCGATCCGCTGCCGGTTTATGAAAAACGCCTTCAGACTCTGAAAGAACACGGATACAAGGCAATTGTCGGTTTGAAGCCTAGACTTCAAAAAGACGTCATCGAAAGAATGCGTTTGGCAGAAGAAGCCGGAATCATTGCACTTACCATTGACTTAGACAGCGCCGGACGCGCAGCCAGAGCTACCAAAGGCCAGACCGTAGAACCGAAGACTTTTGAACAACTTAAAGAATTAGTCAAAGCCTCTAAGCTTCCTCTTCTCTTCAAAGGCATCATGACTCCGGACGAAGCAGAACTCTGCATTAATGCCGGGGCGGCCGGTATCGTCGTCTCTAATCACGGCGGCAGAACGCTTGCCGACACCCCGGGAACAGCTGCTGTACTCCCTCGCATCGTCGATAAGGTCAACGGACGCTGCTTCGTTATGGTTGACGGAACTTTGGCCCGCGGAACGGATGTTGAAAAATACGTCGCTATCGGTGCAGACTGCACACTAGCGGGTCGTCATTTTGTTCGCGCCGCTCATGGAGGTTTAGCTGACGGTGTCGCCTTGTTTGCAAATAAGATGAAGAATGAACTCGCAGTCGCTATGGTCTTAACAGGAGCCCAGACCGTTAAAGATATCAATCGCTCTATGGTTGTGATTCCTGACTACAAGGCTTGAACACTATGAAAGCACTCTATTTGTCTTTCATCAGCCTTTTGATCTTGTTTAGTTCGGTCGCCTTTTCGGCAACGATCGCTCAAAACCATCAAGTTAAAGGCCTTAACTGCGAAGGCTGTCATACGACCATGCCGATGGCCGATTACAACAAATGCATTGCGTGCCACGAAGGAAAAGAAAGGCTGGCTGCTTCGAACCCGCAGCACTCAGCATTAAAAACTGCCGACATCCCCTGCTCCGTATGCCATAAAGGACACACTGAGCGGTAATAAATAATCCTCGGTGCGCCCGAGAATTTTTTGCCTGAACTCCCGAAATCTAGATTTTAAAAATTTCAAAAACTAACGATTCACTCTTGAAGCGCAGTCCCACATTGGGTTCTGCGTTTTATTTTTACTCCTTTCATAGATTATAATAATGATATCTATAAAAGAGGCTTGCCATGGATCCGATCCGAAATATCATCAAGGTTAGAGTCAATAATCAGGACTATCTCTACCAATACGAAAACGCCTGGGATAAGGAAAAGCAGCGCTCTTACTCGAAACATCGAATGACCGTCGGAAAGCTGGTTGACGGAAAGGTTCAGCTGGGAAGAAAGTTCCTAACCAACAATCCGCAGTACAAAGACATTGAATTCAAATTTGAGGATCACAAGCTCATTGCCACTTCTGATTTGCCGACCGTCAACGACGCCGGTGTAAATGCCGTTCTATCCAAAACGTTCCCGCTAAATGCAGGAGCTTCCTACGTATTGAAGGAGATGGCTCAACAGGACGGTCTGCTCGGGGACTTGAAAGCTGTCTTTCCGAACCACTGGAAAGATCTTCTGGCCCTTGCAATGTTCTTCGTTATTTATCCGGAAAGGAACCTGGCCAATTACGACATCACTGCAGCCCACAGCCAGTTGGGAGGAAATCCTCTGGATTCTCAGAGAATCTCTGAGTTGCTGGAAAGCATTACCGCAGATCAGCGTCAGCAATATATGAAGCGTCGTCTTAACCACAGCGGCGGAGAAAACAACAATTTCTGGGCCTTTGATACCACCTCGATCTCTTCTTATTCGGAAACTTTATCCAAGGTTGCTTACGGCCACAATAAAGAAGATCCGGAAATGCCTATGATAAAAATCGCTCTCCTGATCGATGAAACCAACGGTGAGCCGCTTTACTACAAGGTCCTAAACGGCTCAATTGCAGATGTGTCGCTGCTTAGGAATCTGTTTGTCGATTTAGCCCAGCTGAGAGATAAGCAGATCAACTTGGTTTTAGACAGAGGATTTTGTTCGGAACATAACTTCCTGATGATGTTCAGAAATCACGTTGGATTTATCGCGGGCCTGCGTTCTGACCTAGCCATTGCGGCTCAAACAGTGGACCAACTCATGCCGTCGCTTAGACTGACCCTCCCCGAATACTACTCACCCACGATCGGATGCTACTGCGCTACCAAGCAAATAGATTGGTACAGCTCCACCCGTGCGCATGGAAAGGAACGATATCCTTTCTATATCCATGTTTATTACGACAAACAGAGGGAGGCGAGCGAAATCCTAAACATGACTGAGTTAGTGGAGAGCTTTAAAGCAAGGCTTGAAAAAGGTGAAGTTCCGAATACACCTTACTTCCGAAAATTCTTCAAAAAGAAAAAAGACAAACCGGACGGCGTCAAACCGAAAGATCTTTACGAGTTCGACGTGCAGTCTTGGGTAACTTTTACTCGGACCTGCGGATGCTTTGTACTTGGATCCAGCGAAGTGAAAAGCGCCCCGGAAGCGCTCAACATTTACCGTCAGAAAGATACGGTCGAGAAAGCTTTTAATAATTACAAGGATAAGTGTGAATTCTCGCACGCGCGCGAACGGTGTTCTCACCGGTGCGAACGCTTGAAAAATCTTGTCGTTCACTGATTAACCGAAAAGATGTAATTACGGTGTTCTCACTGGTGCGAACAGTTAGCATATAACCATTTTTTAATCGTTGGATTGTAACTTTTGGGTCTTTTTATTTAAAAGGACCCCTATGAAAGAATCCACGATGGCAACGATTAAAGATATAGCAGCCAAACTTAATGAAGGCTGTTCGTACTCTGAAGTCTCAAAGGCATTAGGCATATCCAAGTCAACGGTTAGCAAGTACGCTAATCGCATTAAACAGTCGAACCTGACATTGGCTCAGGCGTCTGAATGCCAGGAACAGGAGTTGGAAGAGACCGTACGAGTTCCAATAAAACGTGAGTACAGAGACTTCAATGCAGAGGAGATCCTTGGAAAACTCACGAACGTTAAATATGCAACCAGGCAGCTTCTGTATGAACACTACAAGTCTGAGGACCCCGAAACTGCTTGCTCTTATGCGACATTTTGTCGCCGGCTGGAAAAGCTGATCAAAGAAAAAACACCGACTCAGATTTATACCAATTTAGAACGAATTCCCGGCGAGTCGCTCGAAGTCGACTTTGCAGGAGACTCAGTTACCTGGATTGATAGAAGAGGTAAAAAGCGCACAAGTAGGCTATTTCTGGCAACTCTGACATTCAGTCAGAAAATATACATATGCGCTTTTGAAAACGAGAAGCAGATTTCTTGGATGGGCGGGATTGTCAAAGCACTCGAGTTCTTCGGCGGCGCTCCGAAAACGCTGATCGTAGACAACGCTAAAAGCTTGGTAGTCACACACGGCAAGGACAAAATTGACTACAGTCCTATCCTTCAATCGCTGTGCAATTATTACGGTATCAGCTCATTTGCTTGCCGACCGGGAACCCCTAAAGGGAAAAATCGGGTAGAAAACAGCGTCACACATACCTATCGACGCGTCCTTGCTTCCCTAAGACTCAATGGACCTATACGTGCCAGCAACTTGGAGGACCTGAACCAACAAATTGCTGAGCATAGGGACATATTTAACAAGCGTCCCTTCACAAAGAACCTTCAAAGCAACAGAGAACTTGAGTTCAACACTCATGAAAGGCAGAAGCTCAAGAACCTGCCGATTCTTCCCTATGAAATCGGAAACTGGAGATATTTGAAAGTTGATAAAGGTCATTGCATACGGCTCGGCGAAGACGGAGGACATCGCTACAGCGTTCCGGTCATTTATGTGGGAATGACCGTAACGGTGTTAAAGACGGAAGAACGAGTCTTGATTTATGACAAAGAGACAGGAAGCTGCATAGCGCAACACAAGCGCTACTTAGAAATCACCGGCGAAAAAACACACATTCTTCCGGAACACTTAACTCCGAAGGAGAAACGACAGCGCTTAACCAAAGAACAATGGGTAGAAGAGCTTGTCAAATGCGGCTATGACCGAGAGACGGTTAGCAACGTACTCACCGCGAAATGGAAAGTCGACAGTTTGAATGCACGACGCTTCTGCTTTTGCTTAAAACTGCTCTTGAGGGAGTGTCCCATAGCAATTGCCAGAGAAGCACTGCAGGCTGCTTACGAACATCGGTACCTAAATTACGAATACATCAAAGAGTGGGCAAAGATGCGTCAGAAAGAGACGCTCTTAGGGCTCACCGAAAACGCAACAGATCTTAACTACAGAACCATTAGCCATGAAAACATCCGCAATAATTACTGCTGAGGACAAACTGAATCACTTAAAAACTCTCTTCTATCGATTACGAATGAGAGCCGCCTACGAAAGGCTTACTTCTATCCTGTCGGATCCCGATGAATGCGGAATGTCCGCTCTGGATTGCATCTATGAAATCATGGAAAACGAGGTGCAGAGACGAGACTCCAACGCGTTGGCGAGGCGGCTGAAAGAGGCCAAAATTTGTCTTCCAAATGCGCGGCCCGACACAATTGACTTCAGCATTGAGCGTGGCTTGGACAAAAACAAAATCGACGCATTGCTTACGATGAGATGGATGGAAGAGCACCAGAACATTATCATCACAGGCGCTGCCGGATGTGGGAAAACCTTCTTAGCTTGTGCCCTAGTGAATCAGGCTTGCATAAAAGGCAGAACAGCAAGGGTTGTAAGAGTACCCTTGCTGCTGAACCAAATGGCGGCATCACACCAAATTGTTGAAACCTACTTCAAGAAGCTCAAGGAGATGAAAACCATTGATCTTCTTGTGCTGGACGATTGGGGGATCGGCCAGCTTGATGCCCGATCACGTCAGGATCTGCTGGAAATCATAAACGAAAGGTACATGTATGCAAGCACAATCGTTACTAGCGTTTTACCCGTAAACAAATGGAGTGAATACATTAACGACACAACCTACTCAGACGCCATTCTTGACCGCCTCGTTAGTGTGTCACACAGAGTAGAGCTTAATGGGGCTTCTGTTAGGCAGATGAAAGAATACGGTGCTGTTCTGAAAGAGTAGTCGGAAAGAAACATCCGCCTTTGGTTTATAAGGCCCTTAAGCACAGATTTGCTTAAGGGCCTTATAAAAAGCGTAATTAATTGAATTTAGGCGTCAAATTACTTACGCGGCATAATGCTGTAACCTCGGCAAGCCTCCGTTACAGCTTATTCCACGTTAATTTGACCCATGGAAAATAAAAGTCAATTTGCAAATTCATTTGCCTAATAGGCAATGTAAAATCTTACGAGGCCCAACGATTTGAAATATCGTTCGCACCGCTGAGAATCCAGCTACTTCTCTTAATTTGATGCAGCGTTCCTCACCGTGTTCAGTGAGCTGTTTGCACCTGTGAGTATCGGAGTTCGCACCATTGCGAAGACCGTTCGCATACTTGAGAGAAATCACCAAATGAAAAGTACTTCTCTCTTCAGGGAGTTGCCGGAACATTTAATGTTTCTGCTTAGTTAGTAACTAAAACTCAGACGTTTTGTTGAAATTTTTTAGTTCCCATTCCATATTCTGAAATTCTTCTAGATGCGTCTAGCCAATATTTGTTTCCGCGGAATTAATCTGGTTAGATGCATTGTTTAGAGAAAAAATAAGAACTTATAGTTATTCTTAAAATAAAGAAAAATGACGTTTGTGGTCATACATCTCCGCTACTTTAAACTTATAAAAACCTTAAAAAGATCTTTTATTAAATTCCTGCTTCTTCCCTGCTGGTTGCAAGACCATTTATTGCTAAATCGTCTAACAGAGCCGTCAGATCCACAGGCTTAATTTTTAAGAGTTCGGGGCTAGCTGACCCTACTCTGTCAATGTACACCTCAGTCAAGTTTTTTGCGGCTTGAGTGTCTCTGTCCTCAGTAAAACCGCATTTGGGACAGATGAAGTTCCTGTCTCTAAGCTTAAGTTCTTTGTTTATCGCGCCGCATCTTCTGCAGGTTTTCGAGCTTGCATAGAATTGATCTATTTCGAATACGGTCCTTTCTCTCTGGGCCGCCTTTCTTTTGATCATTTGCCTTAAGGCATAAGGGCTGTTATCGGATATAGCTTTTGCCAGCCGATGATTTGACATCATTCCTTTAACGTTCAGTGTTTCTAAACAAATCACTCCGAAATGCCGAACGAGGACGCTTGAAATTTTTTCGTTCTCGTCAAGCCTCTGAACTTTGACCTTTCTATACAGTTTTCCAAGCTTTTTTGACTGTTTAATGAAATTCTTGGATTTCGGCGTTTTGTCACCTTTGGTTCTCCGGTGCTGTTTCTTAGCCAATTTCTTTTGCAGTCGAGTAAGTTTCCTCTCTTTCTTCCTTAAATACTTACTACCCTTGATTTTGATACCGTTAGAGAACGTCAAGAGATCTTTAACTCCCCAGTCGCAGCCGCATAAAGCCTCCTGAACATTTTCTCTGTGGGTCGCTTCAAAGACTATTTTAGAAGTTTCAATGTTGAACGAAGCAAAGAATTTTTCTCCGTCTTGAGATATTGTTGCGCTGATAATCTTCCCTGGAAAGCGAATGGCCTCCCTAAGCATGACCCAACCAAATTTAGGTATATGAAGATAATATTTATTCTCGGAGGCTCCGAAGCGTTTGTCTTTAATCTCAGAGCCTTTTTTGACCCTGACTTGATCTCCTCCGATATAAAAAGACCCAGAACAATGTCGTTTTTTCTTAAAGTTAGGAAAACCTCTTCGTTTAGAAGAAGATTTATTGCTCTTTAGATCTACATAAAATTGTTCCAATGCCTGCATTAAAAAAATAAAAGGTTGCTGAGATGCATATTTCGTTACCTCGAGCACGAAAGGAAACTGTCTTCTTTTAATCAGGTTGAACTCTTTCTTCAATTCAAAAAGATTGACTTTTTGTTTATTGCTGATTTTTTTTTTTACTTTTTCTAAGGCCCAATTCCAGGTGAATCGGGAAATACCAAAGGCTTTACGACAATAAGTTTTGAACTCATTGTTAATCTTGATTTCGATTCGATGAGACAAAGTAATAGCCATGGGGACTAGTGCACGAGTAAATTCTTTAATGTTTTTTTTGTAAGCGTTAAAAAAGCACTTTTTGAGTAGTTGCTTTTACAAACTGGCTGAAAAAATATGAAAATTTTCATAAAGCTATTACTTTCGTCGCTTAGCGGCACACATAAGCCAACGGTAGAAAGGATAATTTAAACCCCCTAAGTTTTCAAATAGAGAAAACGCGTACTGATTTAAGTTATGCACGGTGTTACTTTAGATTTTCTGATTTTCAATATTCAATTAAAAGAGCTCTTTTCGCATATTTTTTATTATTTTTTGAGTTCCCGCAGAACATTTGGGAAGAATTCGATAGTCTACGATGGAGATACGACGAGAGCCTGTTTAAAGAAAGTTTCATTCTCCTTCGCTCTTAAATTAGAGACTTTTGAGTCAATGCAGAAGCATTATTTCGAAGCAGTCTTAAAGGCCGCTAAAGGTAAAATTTCCGGCAGTAACGGAGCTGCCGCCCTGACCGGGATGCATCCCAATACGCTTCGAAGCAAATTAGAAAAACTCGGCGTTACTTTTAAAGCGGTGAAGCCGGAACTCTAGTGTTCCGGCCGCATGGTTTGAAGCGTTATAAGACCTTTCCGGTAAGTTCGGCTTCCTGCTTCGGGGTGAGTTCAGGTGCAAGTTTCTCGTCCGCAATGCCTTTCCTCAGATCTTCCATTTCTGCAAGAGACTGAGGGTCGTTCTGAGTCTTGTAAATCAGAATATAGGCGCCCGTTAGGAATGTTGCTCCGAGAAGCAGAAGGTGTGTTAAATACGGGAAGGCAACGCCCGAAAGCGAGGCTCCTGCCTGAGATACTCGAAGCATGGCAAATGCTCCGGCGGTCGTTGGAGAAAGCCATCCGAAAGCCTGCAGAGGCCAAGGAATGTTTTGCCATGGATACAGGTTGCCTGAAATAAATACAAACGGGATCGAGGAAGGTACGACGATTTGAACAACAAATCGGTAGCGCTTTAAAAAGGCCGCGATGAGCAAGCCTAGGGAAGTAATGGCAAAGGCGTAGATCATTGAAACGACAATCGTGCCCGGCACGTTTTTGAATGAGTTCACCCCATGGAAGGAGAATGACTGCCCCTCGATAAACAGGATCCAGAACAGACTCAGAAAGAAAAACGGAGCGTACATGGCCAGAAAATACATCGGGTGGCGGGCGCCTAGGGCAAGAGGAAATGGATACTTTTTCTTCCAGAACCAGTCATTCATAAGCATTCCAATACCGCAGACGAAGACCGTTTGGAAAATGATCATGAACACGATGGGAACGGTGAAATTGAGGTAGCCGTTGACCGTATTGAACATACTTTGAACGATCATAGACGGAGGGTTGTTTGCAGCTCGGGCAATTTCCGATAAGGGCACCCCGTGTTCCACGAGATGCGCACTGATAGATGCCGCTACGATTTTTTGCAGCGGTCCGCCCACACCGCTCATTGAACCGCGGCTCTTGACGATAAAGGCACCGTTGGTGACTAGGACTAACGCGGTCGGCACGTTGGTCAGCGTGTTGATCTCAAAATCCGGAGGAATAATTAAGATTGCGCTGATCCCTCCTTTGCGCATCAGGTTTTCGGCTTCGGGCAGGCTGGTTGTTTGCTGAGTGACCTGAAGGCTGGGAGAAGCCCTCATCGCCTGAGTCAAACGACGAGACAGTGCAGAATTATCTTGATCTACAGCTACGACGTTCAGATGATCAGGCAGCTGTTCCATGTAGGGCCAGCAGTAGTAGAAAGAATAGAAAAAGATCGCGAAGCAAAAAAAAGGAGCACAGGCGAGATTTGTGGTGCACTGCTTTAAGGTAAATAGGAAGCATTTCAGCAGGGATGGAAATTTAGAGTTCATGCTTTGCCTCCAAAATTTTTTCCTGTTTTGCAAACTTTCCGTACTTCCACTTAAAAATCGGTATGCCGATAACAAGAGGGATAAAAGCGAGAATCGCAAACGCTGTAAAAGTTGTTCCCATCTCCCAAATTTTTGCTCCCAGTGTCCACTGTTGAGTTTGACCCTCAATAAACCATGTTAGCGGCAGGCATTTACAGAACATCCGAGCCATTTCACTCATGGAATCCAGCGGCATGGAAAATCCCGTAAAGGGAAGCGCAGGAGCGGCATAGCCGGAAGTGACGACAAGGGCAAAACGCCAGTTTGGCGCGATACCCACAATTAACACTCCTGTGCATGCCATCACGGCCAAACACGCGGCGCCGCAGATAAACCAAATAAATAGGGATCCAGCCGGAGCAAAGCCTCCGAAACCGGCAAATAAGGCAATGTAGGAAGCAATGAGGAGAGAGTAGAAAAAGAAATGCGGGAGCAGTTTGCCGAACAATGCAGCGGTCACGCTTCCCTTTGCGGTATCAAACCAATCATTGATTCGGTATTGATAGTTCTCACGAACAATGGATGAAACGAAAGATAAGATGCCAGTAAGCATGATGACGCCCGGCACCAAGTTACTTCCCAGAAAAGCGAGGAAACTGAACTGCATGTTGCCTAGTGCATAGAAGTCGGAGTGCAGTCCTGTGACCAGCCTCTCGGCTCCTTTGACTCCGCTTGCGGTCAGCATTGAAGTTTTGATCATGCGCTCCTGCGAAATCGCTGTAGCCACGCTTGTTAAGTCCGCTTGAAGAGTTCCGGCAACCGCATAGCGATTCTCATCGAGATAAAGCACCATCGGGGCGCCTGCACCTTTCGTGACGTCTCGTGAGTACCCGAAAGGAATCTCAATAAAACCGTAAATTGTTCCGTTTCTTAATGCCTTATCGGCTTCAGAATGGGAGGCGAAAGGAACGAGTCCGACGGGACGAGTAGCATCGATTTTTGAAATCACATCACGGCTTAGCTGTGAGTGGTCATTGTCGACAATGCCGGTTGGGACTTGAGTCACAATTCCGTTTCCGAGCAGCATCCAGACAACTAAGACCCAAAAGATCGGAAGGAATCCGCAGACGATGATTTCCTGCGGTGTGCGTAAAAGCCGCTGAATTTCACGCACTGCGACGGCGG